>Ga0126342_10014801_pt1 | contig 13730 bp, 15 predicted proteins | sample Cyp1metagenome_FD_92528 | JGI IMG/M metagenome (GOLD analysis project Ga0126342, IMG submission 92528) | Coral microbial communities from Lord Howe Island, Old Settlement Bay, Australia - Cyphastrea 1 metagenome | ecosystem: Host-associated > Invertebrates > Cnidaria > Coral ...
GACATCAGAGACATTCGAAGCAGGAATTGATAGCCGCGTGTCTTTGACCTGGGACATAGCGCATCTCATCACGACCTCTCTGAGCCTTCGGAAAAAGTCTGTGGAGCGCTGCCTTCTCCGAAGCTGTGCCAATGTCCTATGTTTACCCCCTCTTCAACCATGTTAAAATGATGTTATGATGATGTTATGATGATGTTACATGTCAATACATGTCATATATGTGGTTCAGGTAGCAATTCTGGGGACGAATTGAAAGCCTGACCTGCAAGACCTGCCGCTGTGGGATCGCGTCGCACTGGATCGAAGTCGGCCAAATTGCAGTCGCTGTGCCCCACTCGACCAGGTCGATCATTTGATGGAATCTCAAGATTCACAAGACGCGTCTTCCATGGTTTTTTGAAAGACTCGAAAGATTTCGAAAGCGTATACATATAAATAACATTAAATAAATGAATAAATAAATAAATAAATATATATATATATATATATTTTCCAGGGCATGTGAGTCGAACTTGTGCCATTTCATGCAAGCCAGTGGAAGGCCTCACACCGGCTGGTAATCGGGCATCATACTGCCGCCCTCCAGGCAAGCAGCATGTGCGACAAAATCAAAAACTTCAGGATCAGCTTCTTTTGGGCCACCTTCTAGGGTCAGGCGAGCCAGGCGATCACTGAAGAAAAGTGCAAAAGCTCTAGAGAGCGCACTAGGGTATTCCTTGGCTTTGGCTGTTCGGAATCGGCCTTCTGCATCACGTCCAAGTAGCGGAACTGTGGGCTTGGTGACATTGCTCAGCTCACAGCGCTCCAGGGCAGATGGCAAGGAACCATTGCTATAGAGCAACATGGTGGGTTTCACCCCCTCAGCGCCAAAACGCCATTGCTGGATGGTCACTCGGCGAAATGGTACTCCACCACGTAGGAGCAGACGCAGAATGCCACTCCTCCAAATGGAGGGGAGCTCCTCGTCATAGGGCATGGCCGGGTGCTCAAGCGCAGTAGATCCAGAGTGATAGGTTACCGCAACCGAAAGCCAAATGCCTTTCAAAAGAAGGCAATTCCCAACACTGAGTTGCAGAAGTTCCGCCAGGGTGCGGAGTGGCATACCCCACACAGTTCTGCCGCAGTTCTCAATGGACGGGGTCCTCTACGTTGTCCTTCAGGCAGCGAGTGGCATCGCGCTGCTGACCAGGTCTCACACGGAGGTCCAAGGAGCAACGCAAGCAATCGCCCTGCCCTGGCATAGTCCAAGAGGTGATTCCATAGCGGTGGGCTGTGAATGTTCATGCTGTGGTAGACGCATCCTCGCAGCTGCGGGTGGTGCTCGTTGAGGTACTTCTCCATCCAATACTGGAAGTCATAGTCTCTTCGTCGCCCGGAGTACAAATGCACAATGTAGTACGGGCCCTCTTTCGAAGCAGGACGCAAAGAAGGTCGGGTGCAGAAGGTCCAGCGCTGGCGACTCTTTTCAGCTCGTGCCATCATCTGATATTCCGATGGAATGCAATGGGCCCTGTCGTATGGTCGACTAGTGGCCGGAAGAGGCGGTGCACCAAAATCTGGATAATCAGAAGGTAGATGCATCCATCGATCAGTGAGCACCTTCATCTTCTGTCGAATCTGCCAAGTAGGAAGGTCCTCTAACATGCTGACATAGGCTTGCTCAAGGAGGATAGCCGGGTCCGGGTCCATGTCTGAAGGACAATCATCATACATGTGCGTCTCAACCCAATGCATGAATAACCTGCATCTCTGTGGGTCCTCAGTCTCCAGGGTAAAGAGGGCACCAAACATAAGATTGTGGAAGTCCACCTCGGTTGGATGCGCCATGCATGTCCATTCATGAAGGGCAGCACAAAGAGCATGATTGGCACATTGGACCAGGGGGTCGTCATCTTGAGGATACCACCATGCATATTCAGGTTTGCCTTCGGCTCGAAGCGCAATAATGTCTTGACGCAATTGGATGCGCATTCTTTCGACGCTTGTAGGGCGCAAAGGTCCATGATGTCGGTGAATTGCCGGGAGCCGTTTGACCTTCCGAAGATGATCAGGCAGGTCAATATTGACAGGAGTATCAGGTGGTCGGGCCAAAAACGTTCGATCCCAGCATCCATTGCGTCGATAGCGTAGATGTTGTGTGACACGAAACGTAGTGTGGTGATCTTTTAGTCAGCCTGGACACACTGTGGATTGCACATAATGTCGCTCTTGTGCAACAACACCATGCTGTCGAAAGGCATGGAGTGCAAGCTGCTGACAGGAAGGGAAGCATTGTGTGCAAGTGGGACACCGAAAGGATACGGTATCCTCGGCAATGACATCTTCTTCACTCCAAACCTCACCGCCAAAAATCTCAAGTTCTCTGACGATGTTGGTGTGGTAGCTCTTCACCTCCGAAGCCAGTTTTTCTTGAAGCAACTGCTTCTTGCAGGCCCGTTGGACTGTCTGCTTCCATGGCTTCCAAGCTGCTAAGAGCGGCCATAGATCATGCCACATTGTGTCATTGTTAGGGGGCCCAAATGGAAGATCAATCAGAGTAGACATTCATCGGAGTTCCTGAGAAACTTCATGAAGCCAGGCCTTTCCTGTGGCATACTCGGCATGAAGGAGCTGGATGTGGTAGTCCATGTCGAGCAACATGTTGCATATAGACTAAACGATGGCGTGCCCAGTGCAAGCGAAATGGCATGACCTGATGGGTTGCGACGAATTCATCATCTGGGATGCCAGCGTCATTCCAGAAGCCACAATTGTAGATACTCCTGTGATGTTTGATGATCATGGCCTCAAGCTGCTTAAGAAGTGATGTGGGGACGTCGCTCCAAACTGAGCATCCATAGAGCAACCTTGTTAAGACTAAACTCTCGTAGAGCTTAACACGAGCATCTGGATCAAGGGCTCTGTTGCCAAAGATTGTTCGCTTCATCTCAGCAAAGGCCTGCTTCGCCATTCCAATCCGGCTAGTGATCTCCTCGTCAATGTCAAGGTCCATGGTGTAGCGAGCACCTAGATGACGATAAGAGGGAACCACACGAATGGACAGAACATGTGTGGACGTCGTTGTGACAATCACGGGGGGAGATTCTGCATCAAAAAGAGCCGATCTGCATCGATTGGCATCCTTTCCTCTATACATCATCACTACCTCTGTCTTGCCCTTTTGCATATTGAGCGAAAGGCCATACCGCTGAAACAATGTATGCAAAGTTGCTGTGGCTTCTTGGACTAGAGGTTGAAGTTGATCAGGCTGCACAGTCGCCATTGGGACTGCTAGGTCGTCAGCTCAAGTGATGGGTGGAACCTGGGCGCCAAGGACGGCTTGGCCTTGGCAGTACAACGAGCACTGAGAAAGTTGTTCGTGAAGTTGCTGTACCAAATTGGCCATCAGCAAATTGAAACCGATGTCAGCCAAGGGTGATCCAGGTCGCGTTCCTCTCCTGGTTTCAGTTGCCATGTCTCCATGATGTTGAAGCTGAAACCATGTGTTGCGATGAGCATCAGCTAAGCAACGACGTAGAGCTGGGGGAACGTCCTCAGGTGGCTGCTGTGTGGCACTGCAGAGCTCATCTGCAAGGGTTTTCAAGTCAAAGTCCATAGGGTCAAGAACTTTGCATAGCTCTTCAAAGCTCATAGGAGAGTCATCGTTGAAGACAAATTCACGCAGAAGGTGATGGAATGCGGATCCTAGATCCACGAAGATCACTGCCGTGGAGATCTTTCTCGCTCTGCCAAGTCGCCCATGCAATCGAAAGAGTTGGATTCCTGAAGCTGTCTGCTGAGAGGGAAGTCCTCCCAGTTGTCCGAGGGCTCGTCGATGAAGCATGGTGGGCAACAGGCGACGGCGCAGCCAAGCGCGGTACACTTTGCCGTAGGTCCCACTAATAGAGAATACCACGGTAAGAGTCCGCTTGGTTCTGAGGTCCTTTTTGTTTCCAGATAGGAATGAGAAATCCACCCTTCCACAGCCGAAAGAAAGGCTTTGAGCATGACACCATGTAGGTGAGGCGACACTGCTGCAGCACCATATCGGCACACATTGGATGAGAGTCCATCTGGACCCGGTGCCTTGTTGGAATTCTGTCTCAAGCAAAGACCTTCAGTTTCGGCAAGTGTAGGAAGTTCCATCAGATCAACATAGTAGGTGACAGTGGGCTGCTTGGTGGCATTCTGGGCATTACGAGATAAGCATCGCTGTCGAATCACATGCATGGGGTGTGTAGTGCCAGCTTCCAGATGCTCAAAGTGTTGCAGCATAGCGTCACCAAGATCATGTCGTTGAACTGAACGTCGAAGACGATGTTTGGGTAGAACAGCTTTGATGTGCTGCCACAAAGCAGTCAATCCTTCGACTGAGTATGTTTTCGCTGCTCGTTGGGCCAACTCCGAATAATAACGAGCATCTTCATCACGTACAGCTGCTGTGACCTGGTAGGTGGCTGCCTTGAGCGAGTGCATGGTCGTGGCAACTGCTTGGTCATTGAGCTTCATCCATCCACTGACCTCGTCGCCAGAAATGGGCTGGCGCCATGCTCGGAAGATCACTTGCAAGATGGTGAAAGCTCGTGTGCGCTTCAATGCAAGCAGCTGCTTGAAGAGAAATTTCTTGGTGCACACCAACTGCCAGGTCGCATCACTCAAATGGGTTTTGCGTGGCTGCCGTCGAGAAGAGGGTTGGATGCATCGAATAGCTTGTTGAGTCTGTATCGCCAAAGCATCAGCAGTGCAATGCGGGTCAGTGTGCCACGGCGGCAAGTTGATGCCATCATGAAGATCGTGCAATCTTTCTGGGTCTTGTAGTGTCCGACAAAAAGAAGCATCAGATCCCAGGATGTGGCGCATAGGGCGAGATGCCAGATTTTTGATGGGTTTAGAGACCTTCAAGACAAAATGGCATAGGACTGGGAGATGATCAACACGTTGCGTTGCAACGTCAATGTCCTCATCAACCCAAGTTCGAATGGAATCGAAGTGAAGCGCTTGAGGCAGTGCAACGTAGTCAATGCGCGCGCAATGTTCTCCATCGGGTGTCACGTAGGTGTAATCCAACTCACCAGCATGGTATTGTGAAAAGGTTGCAGGAGCAAAAAGTTGGTGCTCCAACATCCAATGATGAAAGGCCGAGCCAGATTCATTTTCTTGACGACCATGTAGTGCTCCAACTGCATTTGTAAGGACGTCACCAATGTGTCCATTGGTATCACCGATGAAGATGATGGGCCAGGAGCGAGAGAGCTGGCGTATCTGGGTAGAGATGTTGTGCCAGTAGTGCTCGCAACTATGCAGCCCATGTCCAGAGTGAGGCGCCCTCGCAGTGACAAAGATGCATTTCCACGCCTCCGTGATGACCTTCACAATGAGGCAGGTAGCTGTTGCAGCAATGATTTGGACATCCTTGCTGAGATAGCAGGCTCACCTTCGTATAGTGGTAGCGTTTTGGAGACCCAAAGAACACCATCTTGACCACTGCTAGTGGCAGAGGCACCCACCATGTGATAGTACGGGTTGGCCACGTCTTGTAAATGTCGATGTCGTGTTTCTTGAAGACCAACGACGTGACATCCAGCTTCGTGAAACTGCCGCATCAATAGTTGTTGTCGAGAAATGGAAGTGCCACGAGTTGATCTTAAACTCTTGAAGATCTGGGGCATGTACAGTGGGTATCTTTGATGTATCTTCTGCAGGCAGAGGTGCTCGTACAGAGTGGTCAAGGAGTAGTCCATGTAGTGGTGCCGCTGTAGGAGCACCAGAACGCATGGTTTCCAAGTACCAAACCCATTGCATTGCATTCAACAGTTGAGGATCTGTGAGCCAATGGTGCCACTGATCACAGGTGCCAACTTCCTGAGGATTCATGGATGCAAACTTGGCTATTCGATCCACCATCTCATTCCAAGGGTGTTGCGCATGCGCTCGAACATGTGTCCAGGTAAGTTGCCGGGCTCCGTGACGATGTTCAAGGATGTGGGCAAGACTACGAAAAAGGGTTTGCCATTCCTTGTATTCATGCGCTCGCCACCAGCCAGCTGCCTGGTACCCAGTGTTCGTAGCATCAAAGTGGAAATGGAAGGCGATTGGCTGCAAAGGAAACTGCTGGAGATGCCATGTGCTCAGTTGTACAGCCCATATTAAAGCATTGACCATGGCCGCATGTTCACCAATGTATGCATGTGCTGCCGTGGCAACATGTACTGGCAAAACTCCAGCAAGTGCATATCCAGTGGCAATCTCAAAGAGGCAGGCCGTAGCAGCTCCCACACCATGGCCAGCAACCTTCGAACCATCTACATAAAAATGAAATGCACGCACAGGTTGGTCATCATAGTATGTCTGCAGAGATCCAATGGCGGTCACTGTCTCATCAGGAAAGCTGACAGACTCAGGCCATTCTCGGAGAAAGTCAAATCGGATGCTCAGCAAAGTGTAGTAGGCCTGTGCAGCATCAGTAAAGTCAACCAGTGCACGAGGTGGTGCAGGAATTGCTTCATCCAATGCCAGTTTGCTTTTGACTGGTATTTGGAGTGTCGCAGCCTCATCTGTGTCCATGGGGATGGGCTCTATTTGTGATCACAAATTTGCATCAAAATGGAAATCCCCGAGTGGGCATGGAAAGGAACACCTCGTTGCACGGTGACATCATGGTGCCAAGCTATGCATCTCAAAGTTGGTGGTGAGGCAGTGCAATCTCGATATAGTCCCATGACTTGTAGAAGATCATCAAGACTGATCTGTGCGGAAAGAGTGAGAGCAAGTTGCCGTACTTGAGGGTCAGGTGCTCTAGCATCAAATACTGAGATGATCATGGTAGCCCATCGAGGGTGTTGTCGTTGAACCAGAAGGACATGGGCGATGATGCGGTGGTCGACTGTAGGCGGCTTGGGAATCACAAGGTGGTAGTCCAAAGCGGCTCCTGGAACAATTGCATCCTCCCATGCCTGCCAAATACGTCGTCGCCAATCAGCAATAGCTGGATATAGTTGGACCAGCACCGTGCCAGACCTGGGCTCATCTTCCCATGCAAACGCCAAAAGTTCCCAAAGACCTGCTAGATCCTCCAAGAGTGGGTCAGGCATAGCAGGGTTCCACTGTAGGACTGGCTGTTCCAACGTAGTTGATGTCTGTTGATAGAAGTTGGTTTCGTCGACACTAGAAGGGATGTTAACTCCGTAGGTGCGCACTTCTGGACAGCTGCAATCAGTTGAGTCCTCAGAAATCGATTGTGGAGAAGGCTGGACTCCATGTGTAATGTGAAAGAGTACAACTTCATCCTCATCATGGTCATCTGGGACTGTCTGAGTCGGCTCTGTCTCAGTTGATGCAGCAACAGCACGAGTGCGATCCTCAGGAATAACAACTTGAAGGCCAAGTCCATCATGAACTCTCACATCAGCATCATGCGGTAAAAGTCGTGCCCCAATCCAAATCTGACATGGCGGAAGGGTGGTTCATTCGGTAGGCATCGTGGTCCTGCTCCAGATACCTCAATGAGATCAGCTTGGGGCGTGAAAAGGGCCGCAGAGTAAGCCGTTTGTGAATTCTGAAGATGGGAGTGGTCAGCCACAAAAGTTGAAAGTTGAAATGACACACGCTGCACGGTCAGGTAGTGGATGTTGTGTGACCACAACCGTGGCAACCGTACCTTGATATATCGTTGTGGGCAGGTCTGGGCTGACGAGGAGCACATCCAATGGGGCCTGGTTATCAATGTAGTCTTCCCACATGAAGCGTACAGAGGACTCCCAGGTTTCATGATCGGTGTCAAACCGAAGAGGGCGTGTCACAGTGTTGCGAGGCACTGTTGTATGTGAGATGTAATGGGACTTCACATACATAAAAGGCCCTTCTTCTTGGAACTCAACATCGCCATGGGCACGCAGCAGATCCCAAATCTCATGGTGCCAAATCGGTTGCTCGGCTCGTGGGGGCCGTCCAAAAGTCTCCACTGTGATCGCTCCTGGGTGAATCATTTGCCGGCTGGAAGTAGGAAAAGGGTTGATTGGTGCTCATGGTAATGGGTCCACATAGACGAGGGTCAATGCCGGAGATGCACATGGCCACATTGGACAAAGGATCAACATCAGCAGACTCAATCATCGTGGATATTGATGTAGTAGCAGAGGCGAAAGTTTGAATGCCAGAAGTGACATCTTCCTCCTCAGCTGCATTTTCCTGATGGACTGGTACTGGTGCAAGCAAATCCACCCACACTGTCACCAATGAGAACGTGTAGAAAATCACCATCTTGTAGATGTAGTGGGCTAACTTGATGCTGATCGACAGGGACGTTGTTGTACCAAAGTCGACTGCGGTCTGGATGGGCAGCAAGAAGAGATTCAAGTCCAAGTAGGCGAAAGACAGAGATCCTGTTGATGGTCTCTGGAAGCCATTTGGAGAATCGGCGAAATGCTCCTGGAAGGACCTCATTCGGCTCAAAGATCTCAAGGTCGATGAGCACTAGCCGCAGAAAAGTGGATGGTCGTGGCTCCAGAGCGGTCTGTAGGAGGAGACACTCTAGTCTTTGCTGTACCAAGTCGGCAGGACGGTGTCGTACATGGTGAGCTCCATAAAGACCTCCTTGTTGCTGGTCGTCGTTGCCGATGGTTTCACAGATTCGTCGAACCAGCTGCTCTCCATCATCCCATGGAAGCCTAGTTGAGAACATGCGTCCATCAATCAAAATCAAAACTGTTTGCCGCCAATCAGAGGGACGGGTTGTCAATGAACTGGACGACATACTTGTGGAAGAAGACGACGTTGATGAGGAACCATCAAAGGAAGGTGGTCGCACTGGTTGTGAGGGCCGCCTAGCCATTAAGGAGATTGCATCATGTTCTTGATGAGGATGTGCAGGCAGACTGGAGCTAAGGGAACGGAGCTTCCAAGGTTTGTCTGCAAAATCCTTCAAGGCATGATGTGTGATCATCGTAGTGCGAAGATCCATACCATTGTCTTCGCCAATTAGGACTGTGATGTCATCACTGAATCGCACTTTACAGGGATTATGTCGCCTCCTTCTAGACAAGGAAATAGTGTCAACACGCAGCAAAGCTGAAGAACCCAATTCAGCAGCTAGCGTAGACGCATGCTCCTGTGCTTGCCACTCGTTGAGGTAGTCTCTTTCAAAAAGGACTGAGTGTGACCATTGCAGCTTCATGGCTTCTGGGCTGGTCACCGGCCGGGCATAGGGCCCTTGGTGTGTATACGTACTCGTCATACAGCACCGGCCATGCCAAAAGGCGGCGCAGGAGTAGAGGAAGCATTTTCATGGGTGGCTGACACTCTGGGACGTTTGACACGCTGCTCCAGTTGATCTGCGGACGTGGAGAGCTCCTCGAGACTTGTGACAATCGAATCCATGCCCTGATGGATTCGTTGGACACTCTCGTTGTGGGGATCCTCCATCACATCGTCCACTGCTTCGTTGTCGGCCTCGTCGTCCGAGATGGTGACGAGGCCTTCTTTGCCAACTTGTTCCTTCTTGGATGCAGTGTCGAATGCCCCCTGAGCTTGCTTGACAGCTTGTCTCGCAGCCATGACTCCTTGTTGATGTGCACTCTTTGAGGCATGGAAACTTGCTGAGAACCCTCTCCATTTCACCACTGATTGCTGTAAGAACAGCTTCCACTGCGAGAGCAATTGGGCTCTGGCATTCTCTGCCTCGAGCAATTCTTGCTTTGCATCTCCCAACGATCGCACTGCAGAGGAGAGTGTTTTGATACTGTTCTTCTCGTCTTGCTTCTGCATCTCGTGGGCGATGGATTGGAGATGCGGTGGTAGGTTGTCCTCCTCCTTCTTCATCTCCTTGAGAAGTCGATTCAGCTTTTGTTGAGCTGGCCCATCTTGTCGGTAAGCCGTGGCAGGGTCTGGCGTTGTAGAAGGACATGTTGGGGCTGTCGGCATTGGAATCGTTTGCCCCAATGGTCCCCAAGGCATGTTCGGAGCTGTATTAGCCATGGTACCCGCTGGCATCAGGGGAGGCGGTGGAACGACTCCTTTTCCAGCACCCTTGTCGATCATAGGTGGTGGTAATGGAGGTTGCATCATGGGCTGTGGATACTGAGGCATCATGTTCGGGAAGGGCATAAAGGGCGCCATCAGAGCCTGTGCAAAAGTCTGCTCGTGCCCTTTGCCACGTCCTTTGCCATGAGGTTGATGATCTCCATCTTGCCATGAATTGTTGCCCCTGTGGCCTTTCCGGCTCCGGTTGGAAGAGCGCCTGGTGCGGGAACGTGGACTCCAGGAACTCGATTGGTGGCCATCCCATTGTTGTCCATCCCAAGGAGGAGGCCTTCCAGATTGCTGATTGTACGACTGATGTCGATGATCTGGTGGAGTGAAGGATGGGTCGCAGCAATTCCCCCATTCTTGCCCACATTTCCAGCATCGAGGGAATGTCCCTTTCATCACCACATGGCAGGTCGCACAACGCCACGATGGCTGTTTTTGAGCCATGGTGACTCTGGAAGCTGCAAGGAGTCGATGTAGAAAAAGGGGGTCTTTCGAGTGATGCCTGCTGAGTGTATCGTGGATCTTCAGCAGCTGGGAGGCCGACAAGCGTTGAACACCTAGTCGATGTAAGTGCCACCGCAGCCTTGCCCTTGCCCGCTGCCGCCTCTCTGCTCTCCGTGAGGATGCAGAAGCCGTCCTGCACCAGTGATGAAGCCGAAGAAGAAGCCGCGATAAAATTCACCTTGTCCCGAATCAAATTGAGGAAAAAGAAGACCTGCCACGCCCTGAACATATACAGAGACTGGGTCAAAGGCCGTCAAAAGGTTCCACCAGCGCACAGCCAGTTCAGTGGAAAGAAGAGCAACTTTAAGAGCAAAGGAGGTGCCGGCTTGCTCAGCTCCGGCAGAGCTCAAGATTGAAGGTGGTGCTTGCAGTCGAAAAAGCGCAAGAACACCACCCGCGCTCAATGGCCTGCCACCGCTAAGGAAAGCGACCGGTAGGGAACCCGCAAACCCTTGCTCAGCCGAAACCTTATTAAATATATATATATATATTTATGAGTTTTCAGATATATATATATATATATTATTTTTTTTAAAATATGGTTTCTCCAGGAAGCCGAAAATAACATGACGCCCTGATACAACGTCCTAAAGTCTTCACATAATTTTTCATTGGTAACATTCCCAAGCCGTGTGACAACAGATAGTGCAAAGTGTCATAAAGATGTGAGGGACAGACTTGACAACAGACTTGACAGAGGGGAACAAAACATGACAAAATATGACAAGATATGACAAGATATGACATGACCGTAAATCCAAGAGCGTCAAGAGCGTCAAGAGCGTCATGGATTTCGATGATCTTCGATGGGCGACCGCGTGTTCGACCCAAGGACTGAAACCTGTGGTGTTCTGTTTAGCGAGTCAGTATGGCTGCTCTGTGATTCTGCGACCTTGCGGCCAGTCTGCACTGGAGGAGAGGCCTTGCCCTTCATGTTCCACAGGTGCATGTTGCAAGTCTTGTGCATAATGAGAACTATCTATCATGGTAACTTTTGCCTGTCATCTAGTGTTTGAAAATTATCACACAAAGTGGCAGAAATCAAGACAATTAGTCTTGATCCAAAGGATGAGTGATGAGTGGCAGTAGTGGCAGTCGTGGCAGTCGTGGCAGTGTTTGAACACTTGGCGAAGGGGCGCCCGCAGACGGCTGAAGTCGCGCAGGCCTTGTGTATCCAAGCGTGGCTTTGTGACAATCTGTGACCTACAGTGAGGAAATGTCAAGTTTGTGTTTGAGTTTGGATACTTTTTGTTTGTTTCAGTTCGTGGTTTGTTTTTTTTGGATGTTCAGCCGTATGGCCTTCAGCCGGTGCGGTGACACATCGTTTTATGGCGTCGTAGTCTGAGAGGTTCACAGTTACGAGCTGAGAGGTGAAGGGAGGTGAAGGGAGGTGATGCTGGTGGACTTGAAACTTATCGGAGTTTTCTTTCGACATCGGAGATTTTGGATGTTTCAAAACCTGTGCCAGCCATGTGTCAGCCCTGTGCCCTGTGTCCCGGCCTAGGTCATGTGTCGCTTTGATGTCATAGTCTTCCTTCTGGCCCAGGCATGTCTGAAGGCCCGCATCGTTTTTGACCTGTCAAGATGGGGGTGAAACATGGCGAAATGATGCGAAATGGCGAATCTAGAAACATTTAGAAACGATGAAACAAAAACACCCGCGCACACACACAGACAGACACAGATTTTGGCTATTTTGGATGGTTGATGTCATGTCATTTCATGTCATTTCGTCTCCGATTTTGGCGTGGTTTGACGTGTCAGACTGTCAGGTCTCTGCGATTCACGACTCAGACCGACACTACAGGCATTCCATCGATCACTTGAGATCAACACAGAGAGACTCGTAGCCGCCCCGCCCTGCTGTCACAGCCGTCTACAATCTGCAGTCATCCAGTAAATCTCAAACGATCCACATGGAATTCGACCTATCCCTCGAGAACATGTAGAGAACGTGGCAGAGAACATGGATGCAAGTCATGTTGATTGTTGATCATGTTTATCATGTTTATCATGTTGGCACGCGCATAGCACGACCGGGCAGGAATGGTGCCCACGGTGCACATGCACATGGAGAGGAGGTGATGCGTCGCGATAGTTCCAAGGCACCCCTGATGGGTTGCGGATGTGGAAACAAATGGCGCCATCTTTGTCGATGTCGATGCTGTGAGGCGCGACGTGCGGAGCCTGCGGAGCCTGCGGAGCCGCCCGCGAAGTCGGCCGGTGCCTCACGTGGATCTGCTGGATCTGCCGGATCGGCACATGAAAAACATATAAAAACATATTAAAAAACATGAACATCATGAACATATAAAACATCATGAAAAACATGAAAAGATATGAAAAGATCGTGACATTATAGAAGCTTTGTAGCACCAGGATTTACAGCATTTGTTCATTGAATTCTCAATCTGGCTTCTCAAAATCACCTTCATCAGGAAAATGATCTGGAGCAGGCGGGTGGCTCGGTGACTCAGTGCTTTTTTCTTTTCGGGGCTGCGAAGTTCGCAGGTTTTGCTACAAGAAGCCCCTAAGCAAGCTGTCCGAGATCGCCTTTCGAGAGCAAAGGCACAACGGGCACAACGGATTGATCACTGGTGAAGTCTGATGATAAATAGATTCTATATAGATATAGAGTTGAAAAGAATTCACTACTTGACCAGACCCCTACTTTGCAAAATATGGCCTTGGTAAAGATTGCAACTACTTCTGGGAATTGCACAATTACCAAGCTGGAGCATATCAATGCATCAGTAAGAGTTGAACTAAAAAAAGCTCTTATCAGCTCTTTTTGTTGTTGTTGCTGGTGTTGTTGTCTCTATTCTTTGATAATCTTTAACGGTCGTTGCAGCGGTCGTTGAAGCTCACCTCTTCGGTCACCTTCCTTCCGTCACCTTCGGTCGCAGGAATTGAAGGACTCGCAAGCTTTCGAGGCACATTCCGGGTTTCAATTGGAGCAAACAGCTTACTAACAGTTTATGAACAGGTTATATATTGTTTATATCACACACACATATATATATAATATTATGATATATATAATACATAATATATAATATATATAATATAAAATATGATAATATATATATAAATAATATATAGTATATAATATAATATATATAATATATAAAATAAAATATTTAATATATAATATATAATATAATATATATAATATTTGATATAAAATAAATAATAAATAATATATAATATATAATATATAA
>Ga0126342_10014802_pt1 | contig 13729 bp, 14 predicted proteins | sample Cyp1metagenome_FD_92528 | JGI IMG/M metagenome (GOLD analysis project Ga0126342, IMG submission 92528) | Coral microbial communities from Lord Howe Island, Old Settlement Bay, Australia - Cyphastrea 1 metagenome | ecosystem: Host-associated > Invertebrates > Cnidaria > Coral ...
CAGATAGAATGCCAGATCGAATGCCAGAAAATATGTCAGATAGAATGCCAGAAGATTTGCCAGTAACAAAATGTATAAATGTCATGGTGGGGATCACACGAAGTAAAGTAATTTTTGTTTTTGGCCATTTGACCAGCAGAAACAGCAATTTCACCATCAAATTTGGGTATTTCATTGGAAGGATCGTGACACGGTTTGGGTCGGTTCGACATGATTACTACTGCGGCCCTCTCCAAATGTCAACCATATGGGTTGTGTTATCCCACTATGAGGTAGCTGTGTTGCGTACCAAGGTGTGTTGCGTACCAAGGTGTGGGCCTATCTTCCTAAGGGTCGATGAGCTTTCAGTATGCAAAAGGCAAGCGTAGGCATACTGACAACGAACTTCATGTAACTATAGTTAATGGAATCATCAGTGGTGACATGCATATCATGACTGATTAATATCGTTGCATATATGTTTTCCTATTGCAGCTAGAGGCAGACATAAACGTAGCCTGGATTGGAACAGGATTTTAAGCCTGGGTCAGGCCACACGGTAGCTGAGGTGTTCGCGTGGATATGCCTGTCACTCGTTTGGAAAAAAAAAAACGTTCAGAGCGTTGTTTGAAACGTGTCAAAGTGACACAGTTGATATATGTTGATATGCAACGATTGGGATCTCATGTTCCTTCTTCAGATTGCCATTTTGGGGTTCCCAATTTGAGACAAAGCCACGGTGATAGGCTGTTGAGATGTTGGAACTCGCTTTTACTAGCATGTTCAACGGCTGCCTTGCAGCCTGTGGTTCAGCAGATGTGTGTATCAAGTAGTGAAGTAGTGGTGACTCTGGAGCGACGCCCCGGGTGTGTCTCAAGATGGGGTATAGTCCCCAAGAATGTCAATCTGAATAAGGGAAAATTACGATTGCTGTAACGAAAATTGGATTTTCGACTTTCGAGGTATCCAAAATTTTCAGACTCACCGAACTGTAAATTGCGGTCTGTTATGGACATAAACCCTACTTAAGTACCTGAAAATATCATGTACAATGTAAACCTGATTGCGGTGTCTGGATTTCTGGACATTTCATCAATCTCCGATGATGATCATCTCATGGTTTTTAAACAAAAGAAATGGTGAACGTCGTGAACGTGGGCGAGCTGGGACGTAGATTTCCCCAATGATATTGCTACAAAGCTCCATGGAGTTCGGAGATTTCCATTGTGCCCAGAGGTTTTTGTCGGATTTTCTATGATTTGCCCCATAGTTTGGATGAGGTTTCCTATGTTTTTCCCTTAGTTTAGACAAATTTTCTATGATTTTCCCAATGTTTTTCAGAATTCCCCATGGTGTTCCTATGGTTTCCCCATGTTTTTCCAGGGCTTCTCCCAGGTTTTTTGGAACCAAGGCATCCTTGATGGAAGTGGAGGAACCGCTGGCCCTGGAGGCCGCTCGAAGTTATCAAGCCGTAGAGCTCCAGGTGCCATGGCTGCCATGGTCAATGGCTGTTGTTTTTTGGGTAAAACGGCTACTATAGATATGGAAAAGCCATGGTTTTAGTGATAGTGATGGTTAATAGATGTTAATAGTGATGGTTAATAGTGATATATTAAATCATTGATAATAGTGATGGCCATTTCTGGTTACCATAGTGGTTTTTTTAGTGGCTACTACTAGTGTTTTATCACTGACTACTAGTGGTTAATAGTAATACCACTATGGTAATATGTGACTTTTCCAGGTACCATAGTGGTTAATAGTGATATGAATAGTGGTTTTGCCACCAACCAGTATGGAAAAACCATCAAAATGGATGGTCAATGGCTGGTAAACGGTTACGATATGGAGGTTACTATAGATATGGAAAAGCCATGGTTTCAATAATGGTTAATAGTGATGGTTCATAGTGATATATTATTGGTTACAATCTGAGATATTATTATAATGGGATGATATATTTGTTAATAGTGATTCGTGAATAGTGGTTTTCATAGAGTATAAACCAACAACAGGAATATGATGGTGATCTGGTTGGTGGTTTGGAACATGACTGGATTATGACTTTCCATCATATTGGGAATGTCATCATCCCAACTGACGAACTCCATCATTTTTCAGAGGGGTAGTTTTACCACCAACCAGTATGGAAAAGCCATCAAAATGGATGGTCAATGGCTGGTAAACGGTTACGATATGGGGGTTACTATAGATATGGAAAAGCAATGGTTTCAATATATTTCAATAGAATAATTTTCCACAACATTGATACACATAGTCACATAGTATGTTTTTCTTGCATGGAAATGGAATGGTAAATGGTGGTTCCATGGATGGTAATGGATGGTAAATGGCTGGTAAGTGGATGGGAAATGGATGGTAAATGGTTTTCGTCAGCCTGGGGTAAACGGTTACTATAGATTTGGGGGTTTCCTGAAAATGGATGGTTTGTAGTTGTGGGAACCTCCTTCTGGAAAAGCCATGGCCTCAATAGAATAATTGTCTACCAATTGATATTTAAATGCTGGGTTTTCTACATCTATGTCTATGTAAACGTGTACAGGAGGGTAAATCATGTTAAATCCAACATATGTGGATTTTAAATAAAGATTCTATGATGGAATTCGAGGCTGGGGCTTGTGGAATTTTGGGAACTTCTGGATCAACCGATGATGGAGAGTTTAGTAAAGCAGTAATATGGTGCCATAAACCGATATGTACTTACCAACCCGCCTTTCTGTTTTTTTTTGTTTGTTTGCATGGTATTTAAAAAAGGCCACAATGGTTATTAGAAGTCCTTTTGTTTTTTTCGGTCAAGAACAATCAAAGTGACATGTGTAGTTTCCTCCATTTGAGGTCACAGAAAACATTTACCAGAAGCACTTGTAATGGTAACTTAGCATTTCCCAAAGGTTCACTGTGGACCAAGAGGGTATCTCATTGCTTTTTGGATGTTAGTTTTGTTCACTTCTACAGTTCAATCCCGTTCGTGATGGTCACGGTCTTGGATACATACCACTAGTTCTTGGGTATCCTCCCAAGGAGGTTGCAACATGTTGATAAACACAAACGTATACTCCTAGTCTGAGTTCTTCAAAGTGACCCTATCAACTTTTCAAGCACCATTTCGAGGTCACTTAACCCCAAGAAATGTCACATGAGCCACCTATTTTAAGGGCCACTTTGAAGAACCTGGCTTCGTTTCGATGTCGTACAGGTGCCCTCGTGGGTGTCGGAGAAGCCTATTTCCACGTCCTTCATCGCGGCCAATGATATGCCCTACGAGGGAAATGCAGCCAAGAGGTGTCTTGGGCGAAGAAAAAAGGGGGGTTCCCTGGGAAAAAAAAAAGAGAAAAATGGTGGTTGAAGAATTTGCTAATGTTGAGGGGTGAAGAAAGAATCATGTTAGAGACACCATGAGACACCCACAGGAGAATCATTCGATTGGGTTTGGCCATGTGTATAGACAGCTAAGATAAAGAAAGTTATTTGAGACTCCGTAAGGCCTGTGGTGTAGTTCAGTACCAAAATTTGCACTTGCCTCGAGGCCCCAGGCTTGTGGCCCAAAGCTTCAGTGGTGTTGGTCCAATGACATCTGTGATGAGTCTTTGAGCCCCATCAGCAAGATCCAAAATCAACCAACAGCTCACCCCATCTTCCACAATCATCAAGATTGTCCTAGAAAAAACCTACTCCGCGATTATCCAAGAGACATTTCATGACATCTCATGACATCTCAAAACAAGGGTTTGTCTGAGATTATGGCCAGCTGGTGTTGGGAAAATGATGAGACCATGATAATTATAATCTGCTGGATTGTTGAGTACCCTATTATCAAAGCCATATCATGTGACATTGATACAAGGTGAAGGTCCCCCACTTGAACAAAGTTGGTTTCAAACCTTGTCAAGTATAGTGTTTTGTCTGTCATAAACCCTAGTTTATGGAGGATAATAACTCAACAGTTCAATTTATATAAATATATCTATTATATATACGTATATATATATATATTGTCATTTATATCCTTCATTGCCAGCCAACACTTCACCAAGCTAGCCTCCTTTGAGGCCTCCACCTTTGGTGCCGTGGCTGCGCCCCAAAAAGAGACAGCTGATCTCTTTGAGGTTGAAGCATCGGATTACCCGGCCTGGTAAACATACAAAAAACACTGGAAAGATCCACCATTTTTTAGCTGGGAAAACTCACTATTTCGACTGGGCCATATTCAATAGCTATGTAACAAATTACCAGAGGGTATGTTTGTTTTTTGAAGGAGCTTGTTGTACTAAGATTACTAAGGAACCATGAAGATTGATGGTTTCGATGATTGGTTGTTGGCTTCCCAACAGACAATTGATGTGGTGCTGCGATGTAGTACAACCCCGTCGGTGGTTGGGGATGATGTGGACCGTGGCATGTCCAAAACTTCAATGAGAACCAATTGATGAAAGCAACATTCACTGGATGTGTAAAATTCAAGAGAACCAAGAGTTCGTATCCCCAGATGCCAATAGATCATCAGCCCATGAAGTTTCACATGTTTCACCGCAGCAGGTGCGCGTTTTTTTCTTCAGGGCCCAGTCACCAAGATTATGGTGATTGGAGATGTAGAAATACCCCCAAATCATCCAGTTTCATAGGATTTCCAGTATAAACCATCCATTTTGGGGTACCCCCTCCCATTTATGGACACCCCTATGTTGTCTCGTTTTCACCTTTCCAAACATTAATCTGGTTGGTGGTTTCATACATTTTTTATTTTCCATCATATATGGGATAATCCTTCCCATTGACTAACACCCTTCAAGATGGTTAGAACCACCAACCAGGTATAATTTAACGTAGCTATTGAAAATGGTCATAGAAATAGTTGGTTTACCCATTAAAAATGGTAATTGTCCATCGTTTTTTGTATGTTTACCAGAGGGTAAGATACTTGATATCCTCGGAAGATTACTTCAGTTCATTATGTTCGACACGAGATGGAGGAGATCTTTGGAGTTTGTATCCAACCCCGCGATGGTTGTCCAATTGCTCTCTGTTACCCATACACAACTTGAACATGGCACAATCATCCCTTTAAACGCTATTAAACCTTAGTCAAGCCTCGTATACATATATATATATATACATGTTTGACCATTATTTATATATATATATAATCCCACTAAATCAAAGTTAAATCCCATCAAATCGACCTATTATGTTGACCACTATATATTAAACTCCATTCAATCACCCTAAAATCCCATTAATTCACTATTCAATCCCATAAAATTACAATTAAACCCCATTCAATCCCATTAATTCACTATTCAATCCCATTAAATCACCATTCAATCCCATGAAATTACAATTAAATCCCATGACATATCCATTGTATATGGCCCAACCACCAGCCTCCATGAAAGTCCTAGGTCTTGCTCCACGGCTTTGACTCCTCCGCCCTGGAGTTCCGACGGCTGCTGCCCTTGCTCAGCGAGGCTGGTGTGGAGGCGCAGGGACGGGGAAGTGGGTGCCTTCCCATGGCGGCCCTTGACAGTTTTTATTTATGGTGATGTTATGGGATTTTATGGTGATTTTATGGTGATTTTATGGTGATTTTATGGTGATTTATATAATGGTGATTTAATGGTGATTTAGTGGGATTAATGGTGATTTTATGGGATTAAATGGGTTTATATATATTGACATATAACATGTTTTTATGGTTTTATAATGATATCTAACCCGATTTCTAGGAGTTATATGATATAAGATGTCCAGTTATAACTGTTAGGGGCCATAACTATAGTGATTTTTCTCCCAATATTCCCAGGGATATGTACCCAATATCTCCAATAAAATGAATATGATGGGGAATATGATTGAGAATTGGTGATTTCATGGGAATATCATTGTGATTTAATGGAATACAATGGGGATATTAGTAGGATATGGTATATTATGGGACTAGAACTGACGCATACTAGGGAAACCTATCAACCAAGTAGTATAATGAGGTGGGATCGGGGTATTCAGCAACTGTCAATTTGGATTGTCATGGGGGAATTCCATGGGGAATCCTACTGCTGTGAACCGTGGGGAATCTTACGATCTTAACTTTGGCGAGTTAAGCAGGAATATTGGGGTGAATTGATGGGCTCATAACTATCAAACAGAAAAGGAAAACATCGCCTGGCATGGAAAGCATGTTCGGATTATCCAAGGGTTTTTCTTTAGGGATAAACTCTCCCTGGTTTATCCCATTTATCAATTATATATGTATACATAGTCTGTGTGTATATCATCAACAATTGTATATGATCAAGGTAAATAATCATGATTTGTTGTTTCATGATCAATGTTCATGATCAATATTATTGGTAAATATATTATATTGTACATTACTAATGATTCATCTTTCATGTTTTTGTTTGACGTATTTTCCTAAGTGCAGGCTAAACTATCGCATCGAGGTTTGCTTCCAAGTCGCCCCGCGTATGTATTTGAAACAGTGGTGTTGAAACCCCAAGATTTGATGCTTGATGATCATGTTCCCCATAATAATTGGACAAACCTGCTTGGAAAATAGCAGAGTTTTCAAGCTTGTTTGCCATGAAATTGTTGGTTGACACCCATTTCTGCATTGTTTCCTTGCTGGTGACATATTTTTTATTGCTGGGTAAAGCTATTTTTTGATTCCACACCCAATTGATGGACGGAATAAATCTATTTATCTTGATGGTACCATTGCTGATGGTGCGAAATTAACCGTAATCAGGTGGGGTTGTGTCAAATTTCGGAAGCCCGTTCCATTCCATCGATTCTCAGGTTCCCCATTCAAACAGCCATTTTGGTATATTCCATCTATAGTTTTTCTTTGTTGTAAAGAGATATAGAAATTTAAACTTTTTGTCCTGCTAAGAGTGATCAGGGTGCAATTCAACTGACTTCCACAGAATGTTGAGACACCCACAATATATATATATATATATACACAGATTATATGCACATACATATATACATACATGATGGGTATATTCCTTTAATATCCTTTAGCTAGTAGCTACATCCAAAATACATTATCAATCATCAATTAATAAGTCATCAATCATCAACCATCATTCATCAACAATCAATCATCAATCATCAATCATCAATCATCCACCATCAATCATCAACAATCAATCATCAATCATCAATCATCGTTCATCATCATCATCATCATCATCATCATCATCACAGCTGGTTTCCCACATATTGAGCCAACCCTTGATGCGGACCACATCACAGGTGTATCTCGTGGATCTGTTAGGTCCGCGGCATGGCGTGGACAGCGGTGTGGGGAGTAACTTTGAAGAAGTCGCCCAGCCACCAATGACGTACGTAACATGATAACATTACTGGGTTCAGCGCAATTCTTCATTGGATTGGAGATTTTTCATGGTAAAGAACCATGCTTCCCGGTAGATTTTCCCAACAAAGCCAATCCAATGAATGGTAGAACAGTGGGACATCATCAGGGACAGTGATCAATGTGCACCTTAAATTCTCGGTTGAAACTCGAACTGACGGATCGATCCGCCTCACCGCCAGTCCCATGGTTATGTTCTTACTTGATGTGTTTGCTAAGGAATCATGAAGGTTGTTATTATTCAGAACATAGTGTTACATTAAATCAACAATATTTTGCTAAAGAACAACAGTAAGGAATCTTTCTTTTACATTGCTATTAAATGCATTACAAGGAGTACGACCTGCAGAAAAAACACCTCATCATGGATGTAACCATCGCTGGTCGAGTGTGGAATGATCCAACTGAAGTAAGCAACAGGTCAGACATGTGGACCTTACTTGCACCCATGATGATTATAGAGGTTTGTTTCAGTTTCCATTTGACCAAGTAAGTCTTATAGATAGCTGTATGTATATATATATATATATGTACATGAAGACACACACATATATATATATACACACCTCTACAACCACTGACAGTGGGTTCTACCCCAATTAGTTAAGGTTTTTGAACTCAACAAACATTTGTTTTCGAACTGTCAAAAACGGTGGCAACACTCGGTTTCCGATCTCACAGGCTGGGGCTTCGGGGAAAAGGAGGACGTGACCAACTTCTCCCCTGAAGCCAAGCGTGACCAAGCGACGGTGAGTCGGGATACCCTCTGGTAATTTTCTACAAAAAGCTATGGAAAATCAGCATTTTAATGGGAACACTCATTATTTCTATGGCACTTTAACAGACATAGCTATTGAAAATGTTCCATTTATAGTTGATTTACCTATTAAAGTTGTGATTTTAGGGATACCCTGTGGTAAACGTTAACAAAAAACTATGGAAAAATCCATCATTTTATAGCTGGGAAAACTGACTATTTCGACTGGGCCATTTTCAATAGCTATGTAGAAAATTACCAGTGATGAGTATTGGTGAAGCATCGAAAAACTATTGTCCCAGGATGTGAAAGGATATTACCCTGATATTCCAGGAAATTTGAACATAATCTATACTTATTGTTACCCAAGTGTTGGGTTGATGGGTTGATGTTTCATAGCAAAATGACTCCGAATCTTCTTTTCTGGTTAAACTATCCCCGGGATTATTCAGGTATATCATTGTCGTCCCATAAGATATCCTCCAGCCCATCTATGCATATTGTTGATTGCTAAGATCATCTTGAATCTCCATCTATCCTTGTACCCTCCGCTTTTTGGCCACCTCGAGATGTCCCTTTTTCAAAATGGCAATCTATTGGGATTGGTCATCCACCCCCTTGACTCCCACCTCTAAATCCCACTTCTAGGATGAATAATTTTCCAGGATACCACCATCATTAAATCCACAAACATCCTCCATCATGGATTGGGAGATTTTTCCGTATCCCGATAATTTTGTGTATCACCACATTGACTTCCCAAGGTTTTGTGGTGAATTTCTCCCATGAATTATTTAAGTGACACATATATCATTTACTGCTGATATCTCCATCGATTATCCAACCCATTCCGGCAAAATCCTCATTATGGAATGGTTTTTATAATGGGAAAACGATCTATAGATGGTGAATTTCCATCATGTTTGCTTGCTGGAGAGTTTCATAATTCATCATTACCCTCTTATAGGATTGGTGATTTATCCCGCACTTCCAAGCTGAACAGATATCCCATTATTAATCGTATCATTGAATATATCCCGATGATTATTGGTCAATATTTTGTAAGTATAAACCTAACTCCTCACTGAACTATCAACTGACTGTTTTTATTCACAATGATTTTCCGTTATTAACGAATTTCCCAGCCAATTGTTACCTATCCATTCTCCAACCCTGTGAGCCAATTAGCAAACTTTGTTAACCACTCTTAGCCATTTTTAGCCACTATTAATACGTATTATAACCATTATAAATCCAAGTGATTTAATATTAATGATTAATTATCAACCAGGTTGACTATTAATCTTTAGCATCTTTTGTTGATATTCCCAATTTTTGTTAATGTTTATAGTTATATTCCTATTTTGTTTATTATATAACAAGTTTGAACTATTATTGATCTTAATATTCCCATGATATATTCCCAGGAAATCCCATTCAATCACCATTCAATTCAAATCCATTAAATCACTAATTCCCAATCATATTCGGACTATTGCATGGAATATCATGAACTCGTCCATAAAACACATGAATTCATATTCCCAATCACTAAATCACCATTTAGATTTCATGGGATATTCACCTATAGGAATAAGAATTGGATTAACCGACCATGAAATCACCATTCTTAAGTTGCTTCTCCCAAAAGGTGAAGATATCCTTTGAAAACCACTCTGAAGCCCATGATGAACCACCCATTGTCATGGTTAACCACTATCATTATCCATTATATCACCCATTAATGAACCATTAACCACTATTAACCACTATTAACCTTGATTAACCATGATTCACCACAGATTAACCATAGATTACTGTAACCACTGTTAGCGACTGTAATTCTTCCACGATGAAACACCATGATATCTCCCATGATTCCATCGAACTAAAACACCGAGACATCGAGCCCATGGGTGATACTTAATATATTTTAATACTTACATCACTTTTGTAACTTATTGTAAAACCATAATATGTCCATTAACTATTATGAACTATTGTTGAACTAACTTATTGTATCAATTCATTAAATGGATAACTGATATTAACCATTAACCATTATCCGTTTCCTACCCATGATGTTCCCATGAATGAACCATTATCATTTCATTCACTCTATTGCTATTGGCTATAACCATTGACCATTAATGAATCAGTACATCACGTTTTATTGTCAAACCACAATATGATCATTAACTATTTTTCACTAGTGTTGAACTAACTTATTGTATAACATATTCATTAAATGGGTAATTGTTATTAACCACTAAAAGAACCATTAACCATCATTAACCACTATCAGTAACCACTATCATTAACCATCATTAACCATCATTAATCATCATTGACCATAATTTACGACTATCATTAACCACTATCATGTAACCATCGGTAACCTTCGTTAACTCTTCCCTGAGGTGAACATCTCCTGGCCTTCTGGTCGCAGCACTTGCAGAAGCGTCCCATGGTCCTGGGCGGTGCCTCGCTGGGCGGCGGCATCGCCATGGACTTCGCGGTGCAGCACCCGGAGGCGCGCCGCGCGCCATAGGAAGGGGATGGCTGGGAAATCTATGGGAAATCCTGGGAAATCCTCAGGAAAATATGGGAAACATCTAGGAACATGTCGGAAAATCCACTCGAAATGGGGCTTGGAATGGGAAAAACATCGGAAAAGATCTGGACAAATATGAGAATTGGAGATCCGTCTAATTGTGGGGCTTTGAATAGGATAATTTTGAGAAAAACATGGGAAAATACGGGAACAAACCAATCTCAATGGAGGTTTATAGCTGGTAAAACCATCTATACTACATATATAAATGGCACCGAACTGAATGATGGATTTTCCATTGCCATGCTTGATTATGGGAGGGTAAATGATGTATATTAATGTTAATTATTGGCGTTGTCACGGGACGGTAAATGATTGACACTTGAGGTGTCACTGTTGTTTCCGCAGATGTGCACCGTTGTTTTTTTGCGTTTCTTTTGGCGGCATAGGCGATGACGCTGTGTGAGATTCAATGATTTATTTCCATGGTGGCACAAGCACCCGTGGAGTAACGCACAGGTTTTTGTATTCACGTTCCATCCACATTTTGACTGACTGTTCTCAACTGGCCAGCACTCTTCATGAGAATAAGACCACGGCATGCAAGCGCATTCCAGGATTTTCATAAATGGTGCGTGATTCGCAGAAAATTAGATCAACCTGAGCTGAACAACCGGATTTTGGTGTTGGTAAACTGTTTGTTTCGTCACCAGATGGTACTTAAACGTAGCCATGGAAAATTAGCCAGTGTAGATGATTTGCATCTAGTTGTTTCCATGAATGGCAAACTGTCACATTGCCAATGGCTAGGTTCTACCTTCACTTGTTCGGCGATATCAAGTGATATGAAGTGATATCAAGTGATATTATCATATTATATCAAGCCAGTCAAGTATTTATATGTAAATACATATATATATATATATATATCAGTAAAATAAACATGGAGTTCGTGAAAGTTTCGCGAAAGTAACATGTTTATTCGCGAAGAGTGGCCGTTCCCGGATAAAGGAATTTTGATCAACATCCATATATACAGTATATCCCTAGTATTCCTTGCCAAAATCCTCAAACGCTTTCATTCCCTTAGTTGATCATGGTTTGTTCACAGAACTTCCGGCCACGTTCGATTCCCCTAGTTCTTTCAAAAATCAATGAACATCTAAAAACAAATTAAACAACAAAAATTAATATATAACAAACATAATTGAGGATGTGCATTAGTTCATATTAGTTCTATATAATTATATTTCATTCCCCTAGTTCTCAGCATGTCCTTGGTTCAACCCCTCCCTTTAAAGGCCTTAAAGGCCTTAGACCGGGCCAGGCCGTCGCCAAGATGGTGCTGATGAACCCCCAGGGCTTCATCGATGGGGCGCCGAAGGTCGGTCCCCTGGGACCGCTGGGGATCAAAGTGTGCCATGGCGATGGAGGGGACACCTGGTGACCGCCTGTAGCTATGGAAACTCATGGGTTAATAGTGGTTAATAATCGTTAATAATGGTTAATAGTGGTTAATAGTGGTTAATTGTGGTTAATAGTGGTTAATAATGGTTAATAATGGTTGATAGTGGTTAATAGTGATTAATAATGGTTAATAGTGGTTAATTGTGGCTAATAGTGGTTAATAATGGTTAATAATGGTTGATAGTGGTTAATAGTGATTAATAATGGTTAATAGTGGTTAATTGTGGTTAATAGTGGTTAATAATGGTTAATAATGATTGATAGTGGTTAATAGTGATTAATAATGGTTAATTGTGGTTAACAGTGGCTAATAGTGGTTAATAGTGGTTAATAGTGGTTAATAGTCGTTAATTGTGGTTAATAGTGGTTAATAGTGGTTAATTGTGGTTAATTATGGTTAGTAGTGGTTAATTGTGGTTAATAGTGGTTAATTGTGGTTAATAGTGGTTAATTGTGGTTAATAGTGGCTAATAGTGGTTAATTGTGGTTAATTGTGGTTAATAGTGGTTAATAGTGGTTAATAGTGGTTAATAGTGGTTAATAGTGGTTAATAATGGTTAATAATGGTTAATAGTGGTTAATAGTGGTTAATAGTGGTTAATAGTGGTCAATAGTGGTCAATAGTGGTTAATAGTGGCTAATAGTGGTTAATAGTGGTTAATAATGGTTAATAGTGGTTAATAGTGGTTAATTGTGGTTAATTGTGGTTAATTGTGGTTAATTGTGGTTAATAGTGGTTAATTGTGGTTAATAGTGGTTAATAGTGGTTAATTGTGGTTAATACTGGTTAATTGTGGTTAATTGCGGTTAATAGTGGTTAATAGTGGTTAATTGTGGTTAATAATGGTTAATATGGGTTAACAATGGTTAATAATGGTTAATAGTGGTTGATAGTGGTTAATAGTGGTTAATAGTGGTTAATAGTGGTTAATAGTGGTTAATAGTGGTTAATAATTGTTAATAGTGGTTAATAGTGGTTAATAATGGTTAATAGTGGTTAATAGCGGTTAATAGTGGTTAATAGTGGTTAATAGTGGTTAAGAATGGTTAACAGTGGTTAATAGTGGTTAATAATGGTTAATAGTGGTTAATAGTGGTTAATACTGGTTAATAGTGGTTAATAGTGGTTAATAGTGGTTAATAGTGGTTAATAGTGGTTAATAGTGGTTAATAGTGGTTAATTGTGGTTAATTATGGTTAGTAGTGGTTAATTGTACTTAATAGTGGTTAATTGTGGTTAATAGTGGTTAATTGTGGTTAATAGTGGCTAATAGTGGTTAATTGTGGTTAATTGTGGTTAATAGTGGTTAATAGTGGTTAATAGTGGTTGATAGTGGTTAATAGTGGTTAATTGTGGTTAATTGTGGTTAATTGTGGTTAATTGTGGTTAATTGTGGTTAATAGTGGTTAATAGTGGTTAATTGTGGTTAATAGTGGTCAATAGTGGTCAATAGTGGTTAATTGTGGTTAATACTGGTTAATTGTGGTTAATTGCGGTTAATTGTGGTTAATAGTGGTTAATAGTGGTTAATTGTGGTTAATAGTGGTTAATAGTGGTTAATAGTGGTTAATA
>Ga0126342_10014803_pt1 | contig 13728 bp, 12 predicted proteins | sample Cyp1metagenome_FD_92528 | JGI IMG/M metagenome (GOLD analysis project Ga0126342, IMG submission 92528) | Coral microbial communities from Lord Howe Island, Old Settlement Bay, Australia - Cyphastrea 1 metagenome | ecosystem: Host-associated > Invertebrates > Cnidaria > Coral ...
ATAGGCACGGCCATACGGAGTTCGTACGAACGGTTGCGGACGGTTGCGAACGGTTGCGACCGTGAACGCAACGTCGAGCGAACACACCCTCAACCCCCAGACCCCCAGAGTGAAACGGGAACCGTTGCTACGCATTCGGGAAACATACGATATAGTTAAATGAGAGCTGTACGGCCCATGATAGCAGGCAAAAACCACTGCACAACTGGAGTTGCCTGATCGTGAAGGAGACCATTGGATTCTTGAAACAAGATCCTATAGATACTAGATAGCAACTTGTTTTTTCATGCCCAGTGGTTGCTTGGCCATTTGCTTTGATACATTCCTAATCGAAAGAAACAGCCCCAGTGGTGCGATCTTTCCTGGAGGCCACAAGAAGAACTTCCAGAAAGCCGGCATGGTCTACAAGGCTTCCCAACGTTTCCAACGAGCAGCTTGGTTCGGCAAGGGCATCAAGGTGCGCTGTTCGGCATAACTTGGACGTCCCAGAATTTAAGCTGGGGCACTCACGGCGAAATGACTGTTGTCAACATGAAAATCTACAAACACACGGAAAATCTGCATAATTCAGCAATCTATTTTAGATGGACATACATTCTCAAAGTTTCGAGGCGTGCCTAGATACTGTACTCAATTCCAAAAAATGTTTGCGAACTATATACCCCCTTCAAAAAAATCATCCAACGTGGTTTTACCTATTTGGATGGATACAGTAAATTATGATAAGTTAGATATATATATAATGTTTGATGATGATTTTGTATCGTCTAGTAATTGATTGATAAATGTTAACCTATCTACTACATTATAGTCGATGTATTAATCTAGTCTCAAGGTTCCTGAAAGCCGTGAACCTTCCCAGCAAAAAGTTTGGCATTTTGATGCCTGAGGCCCGAACTCATCATGGTCAGTCGGGGTGCTCTGAGGTCTATGGGGAGGATGCAAGGTGGTGTTCCTTACTGAGCTGAATTAGAGAGAGAGAGAGACAGAGAACTAGGCTAACTAGGATATATATATATAATAGATCTATATTTATAAACAATTTTATCACTGGGTGAAGCACAACTTTTCGAGTTTGTTAACTTTTTGATATTTTTGGTTGGTTTTTACTATATAAAGCATATTAAGCCAACGGCCACTTTGGCTGCTGAATTGATCGTGATTATACCCCCGTACATCCCCATTGTCAAGTGTGGAATAGTGAAAACCCAACTGTTACTATTATAATCTATTATCCCCAGTTTGATATATTGTACCCACATTGTTCGCATTATCCAGTGCTATTAGCTATGGTACCTTCACGAGTGTTACTTGCAAATAGACATCAAATTCTAACTTTTAGTCACTTTTATATAGTATTACTTTTCTACCCTGCACTGCTATATACTTGGGTGTACCGTAGTGCAATCAGTATATATAATATACTATGTTAACCGTGTGATAACATGCTATGTGTGTATTAAACACATCAAAACCATAACCATTATTTATGTATTTGTACATGATATAGTCAAATAGTATAGCCAGCAGGTGCAGAATGTTCCATTATGCTACTCAATACATTGCTTCAGAAATATTCAGTACGATCATTCTCTATATCTTAAACATCTTGAAGCCCATATTTAAACATGTTTTTTGATGCTTATTATAATACTTATTATAACCATACTCTAACCAGATTGTAGCCAGATTGTAACTATATTGAATATATTGGTAGTCAATATAACAATTTTGATGGTAACGATATATGTGTCAACCAACTGTCACGTTGTGATGCCACGTATACCGGTATTGAGGCCACCGTCTCTGCTGGGCCGTGGCTGGCATACGCCCGACATCTCCAGGCCAGGGATGAAACTGACGACGAAAAAACATAGGAAAACATATGGAAAAATGTGTTTTGAATTGGGATCTCACCATCAAAACTTGTGGTTTAACTGGATGAAAAAAAATGGAAACACAAGAAAACGCTTGATGTAAGGGTGATCTATAGCAATTGGTTTACAATGAACATTTGGGATTTGACCATCAAACATGGAGACACCCCGCCGGCAAAAATGAAATCAAACCATTGCTTGTCACAGAGCTTTGCTGGGGCACATCTCAAAACATTCACACCCTGCAGTTGTCATTGCCATTTGGCGCGTTTGGTTCAATGGCTGGCCAACCACCCGTAGAATGCGAAACATGCCTTCCAATGAAGCAACTCAGAGATGCAAACTTGGTTGCCAACTTTGTGAAGATTCTATTGAACATTATTCGTGCTGCCGTATTTTTTGGAATTTTTGCTGCTCCCCCCTTCCCCATGGTTTGCGAATTGCTTCCAGGCACAGATCAAAGGACACATTTTTCATGGTGAATTACGATTTATGCGAGAACAATGTTCTGAAATTGGCTCATGCAATCCATGCTCTGCAATTTTTTTTGGTTGGTGCATCACCCGTGGAGCTCTCCAGCAATCTTAATATGAACAAGGTGCTGATGCTTCTGTTTAAGCAGGCAGCTGCTGGTTTCAACGCTTCCAGGGAAATTTTCCAGCCTTCCCGCAATGCTACCTTGTATGAAATTGACACGCCTGTCCTTTCACAACTTGGAATCTGATTCTCCAACATCTTCAAATCTTCAACGACTGAGAGGGAAACTATTGTTCATGGAGTAATTTTGTCAGTTTGCTGGTGTGCCCAGCTCCCTTTGCGCTTTGCAGCTTTCCTGCTTTCATTCTCATGAATAAAACATGAAATCAAACCAGCAAACATGGGGATTTCATCATCTGGAGATCACTATGGATGAAACCTGTTTGGAAGCTAACGTCTGTGGTCCTCAACTCACCAGGGACAGATTTCGATTGACTTGTACTGTATTGCTACATTGCAAGACTCCCAGAGTGTTGGTTTGACACAAAAATACATGTGCCCAACTAAAGGGGCAGTATTTGGAAAATCTTGGCCACTATCTCACCATGTCTGGCTGGAAAACAAAGGTTTCCTGCAAAGCATCTCCCGGAAAAATGATGAGTATAGAAAACCCAAATCTGACATAATCTTGATGAACACTCTCTCTATCGAGGGGATGTTTCCTGGTTTTCCAAGTTGTTTTCAATTGTATATAGTTTCTTGTTGGATTTACTTCAGGTTTTTAGCAGTTTTTAGCAATGTTCCCAGTTGCTTTTCCACATTTGCTGCTGGACTTCCGATAAGCAGGTTTTTTTTTCCACAGTTTTCTTTTGGTTTTCCCATACAACAGTTTTTGTTGCAGCATGCTCCATGCCTCGAGGCATTGCAGTCGCGAATTCAGCACCTCACTCGCAGCAGCAGACATTTACGGAGTTGTTTCCCCCATGGGAAGGTTGGTTTAACCACGAAAATGGTGGTTTAAGCTTGACATATATGGGTTTAAGCACTGAACAAGAGATTCTGGTGCCCTCCTACTTAGCAAAATGAAGGTTTACATCAAGGCTAACTGGATTGTATGGTAGATATATCTATAGTTAGACAGGTGTGTAAACCAACTTGATCAGATGATATGATGTTCTGATTTGGTGTTTTCTGTGGGGTCGCACACCACATGTTTCAATGATGCTTTAAGACCATGAAACATACGTGGATACAATTGATGCCTGGATGAACCAGTATTTGATGGATGGGATAGGGATATTCCTGATCGCTCACATTGGCATGATGCGGACACATGTAAAAAAAAACTAGTTGCCACACGTAATTCCAATTCACAATCTTTAAAACAAAGCAATCAGTGGTTTAGGATTGAGCAGTGAATTATGAGTATATACAAACTCCCAAAGCCCATCATTGTGGATGTTTTTGGGGCAACTTTCCTGGCAGAGTGCTTGAATCTGTAAGAATAGGAAGGCCCCAGTTCCTTTTTTAATGGACTGCCCTCCAGCAAGCATACAAAATGTCATGGAAATCAATGTGTTTTTTCATTAGGAATGCTCTGCAAATGGTGGATTTTCCATATCTAAATCTATGCTAGTTTTCTGCAGAGTGAATCATGGATGATCAGCATTCTCTCCTTAACACTAGATGACATTCGAATTTGCAAGGTGCCCCAGCATTTTTTAAAGCCTCCAGTCGCCATGGCTCATCACCCCTGCCATAGCCAGGCCTTGACAATGCACAATATGACTCGTACGGGACTTGGTGATGCCGATGGAGATTTCTGGCAAACACGCCACTTTGAAAAGGGAAACTCTTCGGTTATTCTCGACTATTTTAAAATGGCTCTATTTCAGTATTGATTTTCAACATTATTCTAGATCAATCATATTAGTGGGTTGATAAACCAATGGGCTGATTATTTGAGTACCAGTTTCGTAGTCAATTATCACTTTCAGGGAGGATAATCATGCGGAAGACATGTTTTCTCAAACAAAGACACAACTACTCACTACCCTTTGGCAATCAAACATGGCAATAGAACATGGCTGTAGATGATTTTCCCAGTAAAATCTCCAGTTATAGTATATAGTGGACTTTCCATTGCCACGGTTGATTGCTGCGGTAAATCTCCATTAAACTATGAGAAAAACGCGCATTTGGTCAAGCTTTGTCATGCATGTGGTGCCTGTCAGATCCTGTCGGCAGGGTTTGGTTCACTTACATTATCTACCCAACAGTATTTGGCAATCAATACCCCCTCCTCAGAATTTCTGCTTTATAGTTTGGTGATGTTTGGTGCTTGACTTGTGCATTACAGGGTCCAAATTTTCAGTGATTATGAATAATTACAGTAGAAGGCGACTATGCTTGCTTGCATTTGATACAAGAAACAGTGTGTGAATAGGGGCGGCAGACAATGCTATACCTATTCACGATTCAAAGAAAAGTGAATATGTCGTGTTACTTGTTGATGTGTGCACAGAACATAGGTCAGCCGAGCTGGCGTCGTGCTTTATCACACCGCACATACACACATGTCATTTCTCCTATTTTCACGATGTACGTGTAAACATGCGGTTTTATGACCGTGGCACATACTTTCTGAGCTGATGTATATATATATATATATATACAATATATATATATATATGTAATATTAGATAATAATGTCACATGTCAATTGATATGTTAATAATCGCGCAGACACACACACACACCCCAAACACTTGTTTCGGATTGCATCTAGTTGGGCTTGCAAGTGCGAAGGTATTAGCAACGCATTTCCGGCCAAGGTGCGAACATGGACAAATATGGTTGCCTTACAACCCGTAGAATACAGTGAGTTTGGGTTCATCATGCCATGGTATACCCAATATAAACAATGAATTCTAATCATACTCTCTGGTAATTTGACTTATTTAGACATGTAAAATGGATGAACATGGCCCATTTATAGATGATTTATATACCTGAAATATATGCTTTATTTTCAATAGCTTCGTGAAATTACGAGAGGGGGTAGATGATAATCATAAACCAAACAAACAAAACACAACGGATCAAATTGGATCAAATTGGGGATGATGATTTCTTATGAACCCCAGATATCAAAACTGATTTTTGATGCACAATGTTTTGCGGCACAAGTTTTGAGGCCTGAGCATCGTGGACTAAGGCAGAGACCTTGGAATCCGTGGTATTCCGACACGGCGATTGAACCATCAGATTTACCCTTTGGTAAACATACAAACAACTATGGAAAATCACCATTTTTAGTGGGTAAATCAACTATATTTCTATGGACATTTTCAATAGCTATGTTAAATTACCAGAGGGTAACCAGTTGCGTTGCGTTGGTACTTCTTGGAGTTTTCTATGCCCTGGTGCCATGGATGATTTATTGATATTCACCTTTTACAATGATGATTTTCCATGGCTCAGTGTTTAATCACCAGCGAATAGATAATCCATTTCATTGCACTGCCCAGCTGTGACGAATAAGTGTATTGCATAGTAAGTATAGTATACCATTTGGTTATTTAACATAGCCATGGAAAATCACATTTTTTAATAGATAAACCATCTATTTCTATGGGTCATCTATACCATGGCTATGTTAGTCATAACCAGATGGTAACTGTATTGCATAGTTAATGAGTATAGTATACCATTTGGTTATTTAACATAGCCATGGAAAATCACCATTTTTAATAGGTAAACCATCTTTTTCTATGAGCCATCTATACCATGGCTATGCTAGTCAAAGCCAGATGGTAACTGTATTGCATAGTTAGTGAGTATAGTATACCATTTGGTGATTTAACATAGCCATGGAAAATCACCATTTTTAATAGGTAAATCATTTATTTCTATGGGCCATCTATACCATGGCTATGTTGGCCATAACCAGATGGTAACTGTAATTATTGCATAGTTAGTGAGTATAGTATACCATTTGGTTATTTAACATAGCCATGGAAAATCACATTTTTTAATAGATAAACCATCTATTTCTATGGGCCATCTATACCATGACTATGTTAGCCATAACCAGATGGTAACTGTATTGCATAGTTAGTGAGTATAGTCTCTAGATGTTTTTTGTGGAGAGCTTTCAGCATCACCACACTTTAATAGTTCTAACCCATTTAAATGGCGGCCTGGGATTGGCCCTTTTTGAGGAAGCCCACTGTTCGGAGATTTCCTACTGGGCGACCAGTTTCTAAATGGGATGATCCTGCAAGTCTGTCTGAATGTATGGTAAGGTTGATGGAATATATCCTCCGGTAAACTAACATAACTACTGAAAATCACCATTTTTTATGGGTAATTCAACTATAAATGGCCATTTTCACTAGCTATGTTAGTTTACCAGAGGGTATTGAGAAACCATGAGAGACACACCCAAGTACCCTGCTTGGATGTGCATCAAAAGTAGCAAGTGTTGAGTTGATAACCATATTTTACCCGGTTCATATCATAATGGAATATCCCCAGTCACTTAGGGCATGGCTTATATAGTGGGTTATTCTATATCGTTGTTTTAAAGGAGTTATGTATATATATATATAGTGATTTGTTTCTGTTTTTGTTTGTTTAAATTGGTAAAAATATGGGTTCTACAGTTGTATATTTACACGTGCATGATACTTAGTGTACAAAACTCTGCGTGTATATGCATACATATATACACGCACACACACACCCTTTTTGCGTATAAATAAATAAATAAATATATATATATACATATTATATATATATATACATATATGTGTGATTATGTGTGTTTATATGTTTACATTATGTTTTACTATGCGTATATACAATATTCATTGAATATATATATATATATATACGCATGGCTGATATTTATCGAAATGTATCTTTCACCACATGCGCTTCTTCTGGCTGCTTTCACATTAAAGGCCTCCTACGTTGAATCGTGGCTGGCACACACCAGACATCTCCAGACATCCCAGTCGCGACTTCAGCCTGGAAACCCAGCCGAGAACCATCCAGGATCGCGGTTTTTAGCCGCAAACATATGATTTGCATGAATTATCCTGGTTAGTTAGCGGGAATCATCCCCAAATCCTCCCTCTTGCGGGCCAATGGACAGTTTACCAACAAAAACGGCTTAAAACAAAGATCTGCCCATGAGTTACCACGAGAAAAAAAAACCTTGAACATTGATAATCCCTTCACCCTAATATTAAACGTCCCCCCCAAATAATAAAACCTAGGGGTGGTGTTTATTGAAATATTTAATATTCGGGGGAAAAACTTGCCCCTAATATAGTAAGTTTAAAACATTTTAAAACCTTATTTTTTTTTTGTGATTTCAAAATCGGTTAAACTCCTCTTTAAGATCAAATTAAAATATTGCCACGCATTGCCAAAAATTGGATTTCGAATCTTTCCCTTATTCTGAAATTAAAAACCTTAATAAGAAAAAACATGTTCGATTTTAACAAACGAACCCTAATAAAAAACATCCAGGGGTTAACTAGTTTTTATTATTAGGGGGTAGAGCCTTCAATTTGGACCTTGATTTTTAAATTGTTTTCCAAAGGGGATCCGTTAAAAGTCAAATTGACACATCTGAAATTTCCCAAAACAGATCTGGGATAGTTTTTTAAAATTTAGGGGAGTTTTAGTAATATATATAGGCAGAAGGGATGATTTGATGTTTTTCATGAGTTGTAAAGCTAATTTAATTTCATAAAATTATATAAGAGCATGGATGCTTGGGGATGGGAGATGGTTTAGGGACTCAGAGATGGAGTTCTGGATTTGAATCTTCAGCTTAACGCGTTCTTGGGATACCCCAACTTTGAGTCATCTCCAGTTGGGTCTGGATGGAAGAGGCGACCAATCCATTGCATTTGATACTTGGTTGTAGGAAACGCATGGTGGATTCATGCCTATTTGCCAGGACACCAGCGGATTTTTCAAAAGCAACGATGGATGTGTAGAGTTTAGCACTACCATTTGGTAATAAAACGTGGCTGGAAGGGAGATACTTAACCAGAAAATGGCAATGTTGAAGATTATAACATAGCAATTTTGGCACCACTCGTTTGCAAAGTTGGCAAAAAACACTGCAGGATTATGTTTTGGAGTTTTGGACCCATTCTCTTTTAGTTTGTGCGCCCCCTCCTAAGTTGGTTTATAGTCACCAGAATATCAATATATGGGTTTATCTACCATACACCCGAGTCAGCCTATTCGTTACCCAACTTAGCTAATGACATGGGGCACCACACCTCTCCAGTTCACAAAGCGCCGTGAGGTTCGGAGCAATTAATGTGATATGTCAAGGAGCAGGACCATTTTTGAGAACTGCAGCTTGCCACTGGTTCCTGCAGGTTTTGGAACCATTTGGACGCCCATGTTTTATTACATGGTTTTGTTTGAAAATGAAACAGGGCTCTAGACGGCGTCTATTTTAATCGGAAAAATACGGAAAAATAATGCTACATCGTCAAAACTCGAGCCTGCGAACCGGTCATTCTTTACAGGGAAGTTGTCTTACAACCCCCAAGTGTAGGGTAAATTTGTTAGTTGGGGGGATAGTATCCGATGGCATCCTTACTTGAAGTTTGGAGTTCCAAAGAGAGATATAGAGAGAGAGAGAGAGAAAAATAAATACGTGTATGTATATATATATATAATATATAATCATAACATATATATATACCGACGCCTGTAATAATCATGGGAGCCCATCGAAAAGCCGTAGTTGGTACAGCATTCAAAGATTGGGGCTTTGTGTAAGACCTTCTCGTGATATTGACATCAGGTCGTAACAGCATCTCTTCATGCAATGTCAGTTGGAGGAAGCAATTCCATCATAAACATATATATATATATAGTGTACATTATCTACAAGCATGCTAATGCATGCTAATGCAGACGGTTCCGGAATTGTTCAACTTTAACTTCCCTGGCCCAAAGGGCCCAGCACAACTGCACTTCTTCCTCTTCGTTTCGTCGCGGAAGGAGAGATGAGGATGAGCCCTGCGGTAATCCAAGCAATACATGCCCTAAAAGGCCCGTAGCACCATGGAGTTGCAGCGATAGATCTTCGGAGCAGCAAGAATTGGGCAAAAAAAACAGGTGTTTTTTTAAGCGAGCAAAAACGCAAGATCTATGTGGGGTTAATACTTGCACCTTTTTTGCTTGCACATTGTGTGATGGTCACCCAAGCTTTTTGGTTTCCATACAACATCCAAAAGGCGTCTTGGATTCAACATATATAGACATGTGTTTCACTGCGCATTTTGTCATTTGGTCTTTGACAAATCGGACATGACATTCTAAAGACAAACATCCACAGGCGCAAACAAGAAAATTAAAACAAATACAAAAACACTGGTCTTTAGAGATCCCAGATTTATACACCTCCCGTATGTTCAGTGCACATCAGTGCACTGCATATCTACAGGACAAGCTTTTCCGTTGAGAAACGCTGCAATTCTCCATTGCTGTGATTTGTTTTCCAGTCGAGACGTCCGAGTTGCCTTCCAGTCCGCCATAGGTTGATAGGAGAGATGAAGCCCGATAAATTCCAGTGACTTTGGGGTCATTATATACTATAACAGGGTGAACTGACTCACAGCCAGAGTGGGTAGATCCTTGTTTTTTAATTGAACATGGCCAGTCATACAATGATCAAAATCTTCAGAGGGGGTTAACTACCCTATTGGCTCGGAACATGGGCATACGGGTCCATGGGCCAATGGTCATAGAGGCAAATTGATGAATGGTGCGAAACGCCACAAAAACCCCTAATGATAGATGTTAATAAGCTCAGCCACAAAGCCTCATTTTATTGGTGTTTGCTGGTGGTTCACAAGCCCTCCATAAACTTTTGTGGTTCGGACGTAGGCACCGGTACTTTCCGCAGGAGCCACATGTACAGTGCAGTGCTCCTGCCGGCTCTTGCTGCAGATCATCGCTTGGTCAGAGTAAAGAAGCTGGAACACCCAGACGAAATGACTCAGAATGATCTCAGAATGATTGAAATGGGGATGGGTCATGAGTCATAACCCTTAATTACCATATGACTGGGGGAATCAACATCCATAAACCAGCTATTTTAGGGTAGGGACTCATGATATTTGTCGTGGTAGAATGTTTGTGTTCCTTTACATGTTTCGCTTAAGTGAAACCAACGTCGTTAAAATGAATGAAAATGAGAGGTCCCCGGATTTTAGTCGCATGGCAAGAGTTCGAGAGGTACAGAGTGATAGTGTGCCTGAAGTATTTTGTTGGTGTTCCGACAAGGCCTTGCTCAGTGTTATGCTTGACCTGGCCAGCCGGCGAATTGGATATTTTGGAGTTGTCACACCATGCCGTGCATCGTAGTGTCAAGCGGTGCAGTTATTTATTCCGAGCCATAGCGAATCTGGAGAGAACATTCGCCATGAATGCGGACACAATATAAAAACATAGTAAAAAGTATGAGTGGTGCGCAGGCAGATAGTGGTAGAAGCTTACATTTGGACATATTTGGACAATGTCTACGACAAAGATATGAGACTCACTGGTCGGTTTCATTTACAGGTGGCACCTGTGAATCATATTTCGATTCCTGAAGGTAGGTGATATCAGCCTAGATCAAGAGTCAAGAGGGACCGATTTGGGCGAATACGGTACGGCTATGTGGTTGGCTGCATACTTGGTATCTACCTTTGATTGTTTTGATTGTCATATCATCCTTCGCGAAGCCCTGACAAAAAAATGTCATTTTGCGGTATCTCAGCCAGTGGTCGTCGCCCCCCAAAAAAACTATATAAAGCTCATGGGTTTAGGATTAAAAGTTAAACAATTGAAAAAGCCCATGGGCGGTGGTCAGGGCATGGTATATGGGGTTTGGTAATTCCATGTCATTCCACCATCATTTTAAGGAGTCTCTATAGTGGGTATATTAACATTATAACATTATTAACCTCTTGGTAATGGTGGTTCCGCAAGACATTCCAAGATGTTGAAAGTATCCAAGGATGGCCAGAACTCGTTTGCGCAGAAGTCGCGATTTCGTGCGGTCAGCCTGTGTTTGTGGGTCACGGCAGAGAGGAACATTGGATTGTGCTGGGATTCGTGGCGGACATGTAGCCGCGCCATGACATTCATAATAGCATGTCATCTCCGTTTGGTGACTTCAAGAGTTTTGTTTCCTTAACCTTGTATGACTATCAATCAAACTGGCTCAAGCTGGGGTTGTTTATCCCAGCTTGACGGTGTAGTCATGGTCGGGCTGGATCTTGTTCTTCGGCAATCGAGACTAATGATTGCGACCATGAGGTATGCGGTTCAGTAAGGGCAGTTCTTCTGTCAGCCTTCATGTTGTAAGTATATAATCCTTCTCTTTTATTTTGTCCCAATACATCATGCAAACACACAAACATGCAATCTTTTGACATTTTAGATATATATAATTATATATATATATAATTATATATATACTTATATATATATAATTATATATATACTTATATATATACATAATACATTTATTTAATTATATATATAATTATATAAATATACTGTGTATATACATAAATAACCACACATACATATATATATGTATATATTTATATATTGTGTATATCTATGTGGTTTATATAAATACAATAGCATCAATATCGTGCTATTGCATGGTTAGTGTCTCATGTTCCTTTACTGTATTTTCCATGTGTTTTTTGCTTGATTCTTCTATCTCTTGGAATTTCTTTTGACAGCTCATTATTTGTGGTTCATATACATCTTCAATGCATCACCATTTTACAGAACTACGAACCACGGAGCAGTAGATTCAGATGATGGGATCTGGGCCAGATTCCTCGGTTGATCATTTTGAGTTAATCATTGACATTTCCATGTTGGCTAAGGTAATGTGGTACAACAATAAACCATCCCCAATCGTGGTTTTAAAAAATCGGCTACCCGTCATCCAAACGGGATGATGTAATGGCTGATCCCCAAACGGCTGATCCAACGGATTGTAACGGTTGTTATTGGTACCGTTGGCACCCGACTGCCATCCTTTCTCTGCACCCACTGCACTGCACTGCACCCCTGGTTCTCCAATCGTCACCGCCTCGCGGTTTCCGATTCGGACGGTGTTTTTTTTCCCCTCAGCCCCTCCGGGGAAAGCACTGGGCTTGGGACGGGGTGCTCCCACAGATGGGATGAATTGCCTTGATGTTCGGAACTGCTTTGAATCGTGGACTTTGTATAGGTGGTGTGATGGAACATGGCGACGGCGATGGGTAAAAAAATGGAGCAAAGTCTGAAACAAAGTCTATATACATATATATATATATTGCGCATATATATATATATATATGGAGATGGGTCAAAACCGATTATATATTACCATGCGGGAAAAACAAGATCATACAATATCCATCAGCAAACTATTTTAGGGGTTTTGACCCATACATAACCATATACTTTGTATGTTTTTGCGAGGCCACTTGATCGGTCTATCTCCAACTCGTAGGTCGGTTGAGGTGCTGGGGATTCGGCAGTTCCAAACTTCAGAGATGCAGCGCACCTGCAATGCCAAGGATGAACCCACGCCAGGTTGGAGCAGGGCATGGCAGTGACAACGGGAACGACTGCTAGCATTTGGCGCCATGAAACTGGGGCAATATGACGCCATGACGCCATGTTGAAATATTTTGAAATGGGAAAATGAATGAAAATGATGATAAACTCATTTCGATATCACCTCCGACATCAAATCTTGTAGCTATTGCCGAGCTGGGTAGATGAAAACATGTAAACATCGTATTACGACATCACTGCAACGTCACTAACTGGACATCATGGGAATTGGGTAACTATCCTAAAATCACCTTGTTTCAGGCTGCTGAACTATGACAATTTATCCAGAAAGATGGCAGTGGACAATCCCGTGACAACCTCAAGCCGGATGAAGGATGGTAGACCAATGGATAGCATTCATTTGATGCTCTGAAATCATGAGTTGTATGCGTGTTTATGACAATCATACATAACTGGTTTGTTGTTTCTAAAGATTCTTTATTTTCCATTTCATATATGGGATGTCATCCTTCCCATTGACGAACTCATATGTTTCAAGATGTTATTGCACCAACAACCATATATATAATATAATTATATGTTATAATCCCATCATATAACCATCATATAATCACTATTATTGGTACCAGTGGTACCGCACAAGGCGGTGGCGGAAGTTTCAAAAATAGGAAACCTATAGGAGAGATTGGTTGTTGTGAATCAGGGATGGCAGAGCGAATCCACTGATGGACCGAAAGGTGCTTGAGGTCTCCTC
>Ga0126342_10014804_pt1 | contig 13728 bp, 13 predicted proteins | sample Cyp1metagenome_FD_92528 | JGI IMG/M metagenome (GOLD analysis project Ga0126342, IMG submission 92528) | Coral microbial communities from Lord Howe Island, Old Settlement Bay, Australia - Cyphastrea 1 metagenome | ecosystem: Host-associated > Invertebrates > Cnidaria > Coral ...
ATAATATATAATATATAATATATAATATATAATATATAATATATAATATATAATATATAATATATAATATATAATATATAATAATATAAATAACATATAGTAAATAAAAGTGATGAATAATAAATAATAAATAACAAATAATAAATAACAAATAGTAAATAATAAATAGTAAATAATAGATAATAAATAATAAACAATAAATAATAAATAATAAACAATAAATAATAAACAATAAATAATAAATAACAAATATGTAATAAATAGCAAAAAAAAATAATAAGTAAAAAGTAAAAAAGTAATGAATAATAAATAATGAATAATAAGTAATAAATAATAAGTAATAAATAAATAATGATCCCTGAATAATGAATAATAAGTAATTAGCAATAAGTAATAAGTAATAAGTAATAGGTAATAAGTAATAAGGGATAAGTAATAAGGGATAAAAATAATGAAATTGTTGTTATTATTATCATATTGAGAATGATAATAATGATAATGATAATGATAATGATGATAATTATAATGATAATGACAATAATGATAATGATTAAGATAATGATAATGATAATGATAATGATAATGATGATGATGATGATGATGATAATGATAATGATCATGATAATGATCATCATAATGATAATATAAACCATCTCCACCAGAAATGGGCTGAAAAACCAGCCCAAAATGGTAGGTTCATTATTGGGTTTACCACATTACAATTCGCCAAAGAGCCAGCTCCTTTGCCCCCACGGAGGCCCCTCACATGCTGATGCCCACCGTGCACACTGTAGGTGCTTTTGTGTATAAGTTCGTCTGTCACTCAAAAGCTGGAAGTGGTAGCCTTCTGGTTTCAAGTTGGGCTTGCAATATGAATGCCTCTCTATCTAAAGGAATCTACAAAGCAAAAGCAAGGTGCATGGTGCTATATCCACGGGTTTAGAGCCAGAAGCGAAAGCTTGGGACGACACCATCGCTGACGAGATGAGCACAAAAGTGATGTTGTGCTCCAGCTCGGCAACCTTGAGCTCTTTGATGACATACTCGACCTCACAAGTCCCCATTCAAAGACGCTGAGACTCTGGTTGAACTCTGGGACTCTGGGACTCGGACATCTTCTACATCGGCACTGTGTAGGTCGTACACAACCAAGGAGCACCTCGGAGAAGTTTTCAAAGTATGCAATGAAATGGCAAGATCCATAGTACAAAACATGTTTTGCTTAACAAGAAAACCTATGTCCACTGGAGGGAACCTATCGTCCACTGGGAGGCAACCGACAAGACTTGCAAAGAGTGAAGCGAAGTACCAAGGTCACCACGAAAGAATGCTGGCAGTATACTTTTGCTTGTCAGTTCTGCTGACAATTCGTCTGACCTGAATTCTGACACAACTGTTGTTTGTGTACCAATTTGATAATGCCAAGTTGAATGCAGCAGAAACATGCAGAAATCAGCCGACAAAATTGAGACCATGACTCCCATCAATTCATTAAGTTCAGCATCTGCCTGAGTGGTTATCAAGTTTTTTTGTCCAAGCACATTCGTCCACACAATTTCAGTTTCGAATTATATATAGTTTCAAAGGTGTTCCAAGCGCCTCTGCTCCGGGTGTCAAAGTACCCAATATTCGATTTTCCTTGCGCTGGAACTTCCAGACGTTCAAAACGCAGATGTTTTTTGTTTTGCAGTCCTGGTCAAACACTTTTTGCAAGTCAGCACAAAGCGCTTTGCCTCAGTGGAAGAACCAACGCAGCGTTCTCAAAGTTCACAACATGTGAATTCTGGTGTTCCAAGTTCCAACCAAAAAATGCTGAGTGCATTTCCAACGTAGCTGTTGGCCTCAGACAGATTCACAACATCGGACCATTTGCGGTGCAAAATTTCAGGTTGATTTCGTATACGTATTACATATACATATGCATATTATATATATACGTATATATATATATATGTGCGACTAAACAATGTTTGTTCCCAACTTTGCTGGCATGTCCAGCCAAGCGACATTGTTGATAAAGATCCGCATTGGTCGTGCTGGCAAAGCTACCTGCACAAACAGGGCATTTTGCAGGTGCGCAATCCAACCCAAAAAACATCCTACAAAATAAACCGTATGTCCATTGTCCAAATAAACACCGCCTGGCGCAACTGCCACAGCAACTACACTGGTGATATCTACCCCCCATGAAGTTCAATTGATGACATGTATGGTTTTGGAAATGTTCGGGAAACCTTATTTTAACTCGTGATTTTTAGCAAAAAAAATGCTAACAATGTATGGTACAGTGCTCATGGAACAAAGCTGGAAAAAGCAGCGGCCGTGTTTGAATTCAATACCGTATCCTTCAAAAATGAAACTCATACAATTCGGACCGACCAAACGGCATGCCATGTTTACAATCGAAACGCAAAGTTGCATGCGCCAATGCAAAGGTGTTGTTCAATTTGTGAAATGAAAAAATTATCCAACAATGCCCCGAAAACACAATTTCGACCGCATGATTCAAAAACGATGTCGTTGAAAAACAGTACGCGCATTGTTTTCTTGCATTTGGAAAAGCACCCCAATTCCTCCAAACAAACACCTTCTGGCAGTCCTGTACAAACACATGTTCTTATCTGTGAACAAACGGCGGGCAGCGCGCTCTGTTTTGGACCACAAAAAACCTGACGAGTAAAAGGTTGATGAAATGGTTTTCATGTCATGTGAATGCACACTTCACTCTCGATTTGTGCTGTCATCCTTGCATATGAGTGGGAGTCAAAGTTCTTCGTACTCCTCCTCAATGGCCTGAGTTGCTCCTCTGACGTAGCATCCAGATGTTGTATCTGGCTCTCCATCATTTTTCAAAGTTTTTCACAAATAGTTGCCCTGCATGATTTCATGGAAGCCGTTCACATATCTTTGGTGGATGTCGGGCATGTACTCTCGGCCTCGATTCCTTGCATATCTGTGCAGTCGCTGAAATACTCCTCTAATCGAAGTCACCACAGGCATAGTCATTCCTGCCGGGCTTAGTTCCAGCACTCGCATCCAAAACTGTCACAATGGCTTGCTGCATCTGTGAAGCATCGTAGTAAAGATTTTGTGCCAATGCTTCATTCTGGTCTCCTTTCATTGCATCCAACAAGGTCACGGTGGTAGTCGGAAACTGGCGAGTGGTATTCGGAAACTGGAGGTGGTATTCGGAAACTAGGATTCGGAAACTGGAAGTGGTATTCGGAATGGTATTCGGAAACTACACAGTGGTGTTCGGAAACTGGGACGTGGTATTGGGAAACTGGGAGTGGTATTCGGAAACTTGGGAGTGGTATCGGAAACTGGGAGTTACATTCGGAAACTGATTTATATAATCGGAAATTGGATACCTGGAATTGAAAACCCCCGGGATACGACCACACAATGCTGGTTTTATTTTTGTCCATCCGCGGAGCTCTTCAACGGTGATCCCACTTCTTGAGCAAGGAAAGGATTGTCGCAGCAAGAAAAAATCAAGCTAAGATCCTTTTTGCAAAAGCTGAACGTGAAATCGCACAGCTACACTCCCTGTTTTGATGCACAGGGCCCCAAAGGTAAATACATGAGGATTGAACCATGTGACACTCGCCATGGTCTGCAAATCGGCTGTTACACTTCTGATTTGCGCGTGTCATCCCATGACATGTATGACATGAGAGCACAGTGCACAATGTTTTGGATTCCTCCTTTGGAGATTGATTTTCAAATCAAACTACATCAAATCCGTTTTGGATCTCATGCTGCCTTTGCTTGAACATCCTGGGCATTATAAGGGGTCGCCCAGATTCCCTTCGTTTCTGTCCTTGATTTTTCTTTCTATTGTTCACCACATCATTCCTCTGATTTCCATGGTTCGTTGCCTCAACCTGTTTGCAAGTTCTGGAGTCATGATTTGATGTCTCGGTGCAATTGACTCCAGCCTGTTTGCGACTTCTCTCAAAATGTTGTCTCTCTCCACCGTTCTGCCCATGTTTCCAGCGTTCAAATTGTCCAACAAAGGCAACACCAAATGTTGCATCTTAGCTGCATCCCTGAAATGGTTTCGTGCCAATGCATGGTTGATTTCTTTTCGTCGTCCCACAACCAAGGCTGTTGTAGGGCCTTCTTGGTCACCTGCAGGAACTGGAGCCACTGGAGGGTCGTCCTCCTGCTCTTCAAATTCTGCACGCTCTTCCATTGTTTCGTCAGTGTCCTGACCTGCAGCTGTTCCCTGATTTTGTTGTCGAACAACTTGAAGAAAACGCTGTTGTCCCATCACTCATGATGCAATGAGATTTCCAGATTCTTGCTGATACATATTTTTTAACACTGAACCGGGGACGAAATTTGGGGGGATTACTTTATTAAGAAGCTTTGAAACGTGGGTGATAACAAAACAGAAATAAGATATAATAAGTTCAAATCATGTGGTTTTGGTTTTTCATCCACCATTGTGACCATTGTGTGAACATTGGATCATTGTGGGATCCTGTGGTTCAAATTTTACAGCGAACATCATATATAAACGATCTCATGTGTTTTAAAAGCATCTGAGATCAGTGTAGTTTGATAATCCTGACCCAGACATGACGGGCAGCTGGCCCAAGTGGGCCGCCATGGAGATGGTGTAGCTGGCCCAAATGAGCCGCCGAACTGTTCCAATTCAATTCACAGCTTGCGCTGGGCCTACTTCTTTGATCGCGAAGACACAGTCTGCCCGTCTAAGCTAAGCCAGGCTAGCCCAAAACAGGTCATCAGCTGAATCATAAACCAAGAACCTCAGCCGATCACGGGGATCAGTCAGGAACACCATCGGTCCATACAAATTTCAAACACTGCTCACTGCGACAAAAAGTGACAATCTATCAACGGTTTCCTGTCAAGTCATTGATTAATTAATTAATAAATGAGCTTGGCATCATCTTCTTTCCAATTAGCAGCGTGTCTGAACTGTTAACTCAAACGCCGACAGCAGCGTTTGTTCTCGGGGATCCAGGCCTTGGGATTTTCCTCTGGGACAAGGTGGGCGACTCTGCGGTGGAAACAACGCCCCTTGCTTGGCCAGCTTCCATCTTCTTCTCTCACACGAATGATCCACGTTGGTGGATCTGACCCCTCACGTCTGCCAGGGCCAGGACTGAACTTGAATTGGCCACAAGTTCTATTGCAGCCAGGGCATGTCACATCCTCCCAGAAGAGGACATGATGACGTGGGGCTGCTGGAGGATGTCGTGGGTTGGCAGGAGCAGCTTCTGCACCCGGACGCACACCAGCTTCAACTGGCTCTGGGGGGGCTGGACGATCATCAGGCACTGGCACTGCAGGTGGCGGTGGGCCCAGGTCAGCGTCCGCATTTGCATCTTCTTCCACAGGAGGTTGAAGATCGTCCAACGAAGACGAAGACAAAGAAGAAGCAGAAGTTGCACTGGGGTCGTGCGGGCCAGGAGACATCATGACATCATCGTTCGACAATGCCACCGGCTGTTCACATGAAACCTGAACCAGCGCTGCCAAAGGCATGTCATCATCAACTTCCGGCTTGGGATCCGCAAGCACCAGCTGCTGCTGGTCAGCAACGGGCTGTGCTCTCAAACACTGGGCGAATAACCCGGAGAATTGCCGTCCAAGATTGGGCCTTCCGGCCCAGGAAAGACGCTTCCCGCATCCTGAGGAGCTGGCAATGCCAGGAACTTGACAAACAGTAACTGTATTATCATTCCAAGGGAAAAAAAAGATCCCAAACCCGTAATGATCTATTGATTAATTATTAATTATCAGCCCCCGAAGTTTCTAAGTCTGTAGGGTGGGATATTGAAATATCATGGAAACACTGTAACAAAAATGCCACTGTTATAGTATACAGAGGAGAATCATTGGGGTGTTTAATATAAGGTAAAGTTTGGGTTGAAAGTTTTGGAGGAGCCTGGCTTCAGGACCCCAGGTTGGGGAGAAGTCAGTCAGAGGACCCGTTTTGTTCTGTCCAGGGCTTGGAAGGCAGCTCTTCGCAATGAACATGCTCGGATGATTGATTGTGATTATTAATGATTAGGTTTGTTTTCAGAGAACTTGCCCCTATAACCAACCGGTGCGTAAGTTAGATCTTCAAGCAGTTTTCCCTTCGTTATGAAAGGATGACGACATTGCGCGCACAGCATTGCTTAACAAACCCTGGCCTTGTTACTTTCAACAATTGTTTCCAACCCCCCATTGAAAGACCCATGTTTTCGTGAAAACGTTGCTTTTGTTGACTTTCTAAAGGCTCGCAATTGAATCTACGTCAAATTTAAGCTTATTTAGGGCTTGTAATAGACTTGGACTAACGGCCAAAATGCCAACAGCACTGGGATGCAACTTCCATTTGCTTATTAAGGCGGGCCCATTGCCAATATTGTTATTGATAAATCCACCCCAAAAAATTGCTTGGAATTGGCCCAGGCACTTTGGCTTTCCTTTTCACACCTTTCAGACGCTTTGCCGCATGCTTGAAGGAAATCCCCCATGCGGCTTTCTCTCAACCTTACCCATAGGCCTGCCCTTGGGTTTGGCCTTGGTTTTCGCCTTTTTCTTTTTCGCATCCTTCTCCTTGGCCTTCTGCTTGGCATGGAGCTGCCTTTCAGCCAGAGTCCATCCAGATGATGCCAATTTTTTCTCCGCAATCAAGTCAGTAATATCCTTGTATTCTGATTTGTCTTCGGCAGGCATATCCCAAAGAATCAACTCATCCAAGGCAGTGCCTAACTCCGTGTTTTCTGGGTCATGTTTTTCTGGGACTTGGGCGTTGCAGCATCTCTTTGACTGCTTTGATCCATTCAACGTCATCACCACCGATGTAATCCACCAAGCTATGCATGAGGTCCACCCGGGGCATTTTGGCCAAGGCCTTGGGATTTCCATAAGCCGGTGGGCAGCAGAGATGCTCTACCAAGGCGTTGTGATCTTGCTGCTTCAATTTTTTTACCAGAGCAGAATTCCCAAAGAAAGACTTCAGCAATGGCTCTGCATCATCCGGGACCGTGACAAACATGTGCTCAAAGGTCTCCACATGGAAATAGGATTGACAATGTGAATCCAAAATGCAGGAGTCCAATGCATAGCAGGTGACCTCCGGGTTGCCAAAATCCATTGAGCGAACTGGCCAACAAAGTCCAGCCCATGTAGCGTGGCCAAGGCAAAGTCCCAAACGTCCATGTTGATGCACTTCCTGCAGCAAAACATGCTGTTGACAGAACTGGCTGAAAATTCCATGTGCCAGTCTGCCACCTTTCTGGCCAAGATTTGTCGCATTATACATTCTCACAAACTCCAAGGCTGCAGCGCCCACCTGTAGCGTCGTCTCGCTCAATGTGTTCCAGTTTTTCCGCGCCATGATGTCGGACCACTCTTTGGGCAACTTGTGATGTCTTGCAAAATAACGCCTCGACACAGGGTTTTGAATGCAAGTTAGAAGCCGCAGCAACTTAACTTGGAATTCGTCCAAGGAGGCCATAGAATGTCAACGCAATTCAAATTTATTCGTTTTTGGTTACTATCAAGGCGTTGGTGCGTTGCTGAGAAGCTTTGCGCATTATGTCCCCTTTGATACACGTGCGTTTTTTGACAGGAGTGATGTGTTTAACCTGGTCAAGGTATTTTAGCGCAATGCAAATCGCTCCCAGGGACTCCGGGACTCACCACCCACAGAATGTATATACAAGCCCATTTAGAACATTTGACTCACCATGATAGCAATGGAATCAGCATCAACATGTGGCAAACACTTCATCAGTAACGAAGCGCAAAAAAACATTCTTGCAGAGTGTTGAATCAGATTAATGACCCATGCATGTCATTGTGCATTAGCAAGAATTGAACACATACACTGTATAAACTAGTGACTGATGAATGTCACACGCGAAGTGAAGACATCTAGCAAAGTATCTTAGATGGGAATGGGACAAAAATTAGAAATCTCATATAGTACACATCATTGACAAAGAAAACGGACAGGGTTAAGTTAGGGTACTGAACCCTTTCACCTGATCGGCACCAAGGAGCTGGGGTCTGGTGGAGAACAAACCCTGCACGTTTGAAGTCAATGGGCAATAAACAACTATTCTGTGATGGGCCGTGGGTACAAACTACCAGTTTCTTCATCAGTGTGGGCATGGAGCAGGTGTCACGAGGTTCGAGAATACAGGAGGGCGGCAAGACTTGCAGCGAGCAGGAAGTTAACTCACTATTTACAGCAGCAGATAGACTTGACAAGCTTCCGGCCCCCCTACTACAGATTCGGCTCTAATGCCTTTTCTGGGTAGTTACTCTTTATTTCAAAAATTTGCCTGGACCAACATCATGCTGGTCTCATGGGCGTTTACTTGTTCAATCAACCAGCACAGTCACAGACAATGCAGATATTCCCGGGCCAGGCCTCTTGCGTTTTCTGTCTGGGGTCCGCTCGAATGACTGCAGAAATGTCTCCTTGTCCGCTTCTGCTTTGTGGCAAATCCCTCGCTGGCTCAGGACGTGGGCCTGGGTCACCAGCACTTGAATTTGGTGCATCGTTTGCCGTCGGTTCTTTTGGAAGCAGCATCGACTCTGATGACTCCATGCAGGTCTTCAATGATCTTGCTCTTGGGCAAGGTTGCTACCATACCTTTCAAGAGGTGGCAACCAGCCTGAGAAGAAGGTCGGAATGCATCTGCTTCAAACGCCAAAAACATCAGTCTCACCGGAGGGGTCAGGACCAACTTCAAATCATCAGGATTCGCAGAAAGCAGCGGGAATTCGCAGCAGCCGGTTCCAACTGCACCAAAGCTGCAAAATCAGAAGACAATTTTTGAGCAGTCTCCTGATGCCAAGCCAAGGGTAGTTGGCTCTCTCAAACTTCCCAGCCCCATGGGCAAAAACATAACTTGACACATGTCATGACATGTAATAACATTTTTTGAAATGGTGATAACCACACTTTGCGGTGCAGAAAATATCCGACAATCACCCCGACCATAATCTTTTAATTCAATGCAATTCAGAACCGGTCAGAGTCGTCAATGGTGAGTGCGAATATTTCTCCTCAAAAAAATCGTTCATGTGAAAAAACAATTGAATTTTAACAGCGCATACTAAATCAATTGAAATGGGTGTTTTTTAATTATTGTATGAATTAATGAACAAATTGGTTAAATTTATCAATCACTTAGTTGATCAATTAATGCAAATCACTGTCAGTGACTACCGTCACCACATCAGTTTGAATCATGACATGACATGGTGTCGTCCTGCCGCAGAACCATATCCGAACTGAGAATGCCGGCATAACATTCCGGAGGCGCAGAGTGCTGAACAAACGACCATGTTCTTCTCGAAAGGAGATGAAAGATCAAATGCAAACACTTGTCACCTGTGTCCCACATGTTCTTTTCAGCGATGAGTCTCACCACCTGGGGATCTCGCGAAAGGGGAACACTGGCAAGTTCCTGCAGATGCTGCTCACTCTGCCACATGGATTGCAAATTGATTGACCTGGCCAAGCTATCACTGTCGTTCAAAGTGTTCTTCACTTCGGAACTGTAGAAAGACCAAATTGGGAGCGTGCAAGTCTGTAGAATGCGGCAAAAGCCAAAGAATTTTTCGCTCATCACGAAGAAGGCCAATTTGGTGCCACCTCCCAATGCCTCCTTCAGAGCGCTGAACTCCTTTCGCATGTCTGTTTTCGACCCATCACCACGGGCTGCCAATTTGGCAGCTTCTGAAATGGCCCCCCACTCTGCCTGTGCATTTGGATCCAATGGTTTTTTTTCTCGTGCTTATAGTGGTAGGCTAGGACCAGCTTGAGTACGTTGAACTCACTGAGTTGCTCCTCAGCCGCATCGTTCCACGCAAACCACCTGCCCAATTTCGGCATGGTGCCTTTGCAATGGAATGTCGAACAGGACGACAGTTCACTCCAGGCTTCTTCCATGGAGCTGTTGGCACCCCAAATCCCATCGTATGTGCTCAAACATTGTGTGAAAAAGGTCGCAAGTTTCTGAGACTCCCGCTGGAGCATGACATCAAGCAAACGGGTTTTGTGTTGCATGAAATGTCCTGTGCCATATGGCCTGTACGCCAACCCCCACAAGTAGTTGCTGTGCATTTGAACCTGTAGAAAAGCACCCTTGCAGGCATATGGCAAAGATAACTTTATGTCTCTGATGGTCCGATGGAAGACGTCCCATCTCGTGTGGGCCAAGCGGGACAAGCGGTGAATGGCATACCTACGAATTGAGTCTGGGAAAGCTGCCACTATAAGTTCACCTTGTTAAAAGAACTTAAACAAGTAATGGACTAAACTACTGATGCACGTGGTATTTTAATCTTACAAAGTGCTTTCATGACAGAGCATATTCATCATTTTGGGGACTCAAGCAGCCGGATCGAAAGAAACAAATGATGAAATATATAGTCAATAAAGCTGCAGCAGGGACGCTGCCCCTGCGGTTCCAACAGCACCTTGGTCCATCTGAAGTGTCAAGGCCGGGATGGATTTCCACCAGTTCAGATCGGATGGCAGGCACAACTCATCTTCCTTGCCCTCCGATCGAAAGCCTGCAACCACCTTCCTGCTACCAGACTCTGACACTTCGGTTCGACTGAACCTGGTCTCGCCTGCTTGCACCCCCTTGATCCGCAAACTTGCTGGAATCCGAAAAGAATCCAAAGTGTACAGCTGATGCGATATGGCTTGCAGCTGCCTGTAAGCGGCTAACCTTTGGATCTTATGCTCCTGCAATGTGCGTTAGTTTTGGTCTGACTGTGGAGGCTGAGGTGTCAAAACTTATTTTTCTGACACACAAATTTTGGAATGAAATGTGTGAAATTGCACAGGATTACAAATTCGAACAGCCATGATGTGTCAATAATATGAGATTTCTTATTTCACCAAGCACCAAAGCAGCTGCGCCTGCCAACAACCAGTACTGTGCCTTCCACAGCTGCGCGTCTTCCTACGCAAGGGGAAACAACAAGTAACATTAAATACAGTCATATATTATCGCCGCGCTATAGTCGGGTTACGTCACGCCGAAAACGCAAACGACATCAATGCCAACATGACTGTCTGCAAAATGGACATCAACTGAACTGCAATGCAAAAGAAATAAAACATGCACAACGTGAAATCACCGTACCGAAAATCAAAATCAAGCAACTCAATCTCGGATGAATTCCCTCACGCAATTCCTTTTTCCAAAGTGGGGCTTTTGTCGGGCCTCCCCGTTCTCGTACGGTAGGGGTAGGCTAAAATGGATAAAGAAGGAGTGGATGTTATCGCGTAGCAGGGTGGGTTCGAAAAATCCCTGACCATTTGGCTACTGCGCGACAAACCCTTGAGACCAAAATGTCACCACAACATAAAATTCAAATCTCTTTCAACCATTTAACATAAAGAGTGTTGTGGTCACCTTGGTTTAAGAAAAACAGAAGGTGTTTGAAAACCCAGTGGAATCAAAACAGAAGAATCACTCAAGATGATGATAGTCTGTTTGACCTCACACCTTCAAACAAGAAAAAAGTATGTGTTTTACACAACTTGACTTTTGTTAGACGGCAACACTGTTTGTAAAAGAGGCATGCAGCTGCAAGGTTCTTTGTTGAAACCAAGGTTTCACAAACAACCACAAAAGCATGGTGTTTTTCGGTTTATCTTTTTCGTTCCTCAACGGAGGTCACCCATATTTCACCAAGCACCAAAGCAGCTGCGCCTGCCAACAAACAGTACTGTGCCTTCCACAGCTGCGCGTCTTCCCACGCAAGGGGAAACAACAAGCAACATTAAATACAGTCATATATAATCGCCGCGCTATAGTCGGGTTACATCACGCCGAAAACGCAAACGACATCAATGCCAACATGACTGTCTGAAAAATGGACATCAACTGAACTGCAATGCAAAAGCAATGAAACATGCACAACGTGAAATCACCGTACTGAAAATCAAAATCCAGCAACTCAATCTTGGATGAATTCCCTCACGCAATTCCCTTTTCCAAAGTGGGGCTTTTGTCGGGCTGGCAGGGAGGGCAGCAGCTCGCCCCAAGGAATATCTATCTTGACACTGCCAAGTGCAGTCAAGGCTGAAAAGGAACCACGGCTTGGATCGTCTGAGGGGTTGCTATGGCTCGGCTGCTCTATTATGATGTCGTCTGCAAAAGATATTCGCGTTTCATTATCTCAGCAACAAGTCACTTTGCGATAGGAGTCTCTCCAACTCCTTTCATCAGGGCAAACCTGCCCTAATCATTATCAATATAATGCATCACCTGGGTGTTGGCGATGAAGCCACGCCACACATGCCATCCTCGTTTGTCTCACAAGCACCATCTGTAAAGATGTACCAAGTGTTCATGAACTTCGACGACATGCAAACCGGCGTGGCTGTGGCCGGCCACTCTCTCTTTTGCAAGCACGTGAGGTGCCCTGTGAAAATTAGCCAGTGTGCTTTCCTGTATCAAACTCCTTGCCTTTTTTTTTCCGTCCATCGCCTCTTAGCTTTCGTCAGGTCGATCAACACGCTATTGCATGCTGCATGTTGCCCATTAATTAATGCAGTTAATGCAATTCGAAATTCTGCCATCTTGGTGAGAAGATGAACCAAAAGAGGCCGTGCTGTTGGAGGACCAGTACATGGTCCTATGGGGCCATCACGATGCCGAATGAAAACAGAAAACAAAACAGAAACAAAAGCAAACAAAAAGAAAACCAAACACAGCCAACACACAAAAGGCCACCAGCGGCATGGTGAAATGTTGACCCGGCCAGCACAGTTGAAGAGATAATGGCTTATGCATCATCAAAAGGATTGGTGTGGCGAGAAGCAAAAGCAACAGAACAAGAAACAAAACGAACGAAAGACATGTGAGAAAAGCAACACGCACTGTGTCGAAGGAAAGGTGAAACGTCCACTCAGAGTCCACCCTGTATCAAACTCCTTGCCTGCCGAATGCCAACTCTGTTCCACCCTGACGCTCGGAATTGAAGTCGACCAAGCTTGACTAACTTGTTTGTGCATTGCGTTGTTTTGAGAGGAGCAACTGGCACATGTCTCGACCAAACATCAACTATGAGAAGCGCAACTGCACCTTCTTTCCCAGGCTCCATGAAAAAAAGAAATCGCACTGAACAGTTGGATGCGCTCGTTGAGCTTCACCCGGAAGATCTGAATTTTCAATTTTCATCTTCACGTGCACCATCAGCTCAGCATCACCAACTGCCATGTTTGCAGTGGGCATCTTTGAAAGACAGCAAATCGTCAGTGCAGGTTGAGAATTACCGCTTGGCCAATGCAGAGTCCTTGCGAAAAACCAACAGGACTGGTCGCTCGCGGACGTTGGGGTCGACCTTTACCACGTTCAGTATTTAAAACAAAATACTCAAAACAATGGCTTTCGCTGCACAAGCACTCAATCAACTCTTCCATTCGCATCCAAGTGTCGTTTCAGCTTCAAGGCAGAAAAACGATTTGGTTCGTTGGAAAAACCTGGACCAATTATCGAAAAGACATCCTGCACAGGAAAACAAAGTTGTATTGAATTGTGTTTGGTGGTTCTTTTTTGGTTTTTTGTTTGGTCTGCTGTTGTTTCTGTTTGCTGTTTATCCCCCATGTACAGCTCGCTAGATGCTTTGCGGCCGACTTTATAGAGAATAGCCTGGTATAAACTGGAATGGCCACATGTTTGGAGTCTATAAAGTGGAAAGCCAACATGTTTTGTCTAT
>Ga0126342_10014805_pt1 | contig 13728 bp, 13 predicted proteins | sample Cyp1metagenome_FD_92528 | JGI IMG/M metagenome (GOLD analysis project Ga0126342, IMG submission 92528) | Coral microbial communities from Lord Howe Island, Old Settlement Bay, Australia - Cyphastrea 1 metagenome | ecosystem: Host-associated > Invertebrates > Cnidaria > Coral ...
TTGTTGTTTTATGTCGGTATATATTGTTATATGTTGTTATATGGTGTTATATGGTGTTTTATGTTGTTTTATGCTGTTATATGTTGTTTTATGCTGTTATATGCTGTTATATGGTGTTTTATGTCGTTTTATGCTGTTATATGTTGTTATATGTTGTTATATGTTGTTATATATTGTTATATGCTGTTATATGTTGTTATATGTTGTTATATGTTGTTATATGTTGTTATATGTTGTTATATGTTGGTATATGTTGTTTTATGTCGTTATATGTTGTTATATGTTGTTATATGTTGTTATATGTTGTTATATGTTGTTATCTGTTGTTATATGCTGTTATATGTTGTTATATGTTGTTATATGTTGTTATATGCTGTTATATGTTGTTATATGTTGTTATATGTTGTTTTTTTGTTGTCATATATTGTTTTATGTTGTTATATGTTGTTATACGATATTATAATATAATATCATATATATTATATATATAGTATGCTATGCAGCATATTCTATCGATGTCCGTGGCAGCGAGGCCACCAGATCTGATGAGACAATGTGGCGCCTGAACGTACGGATGCCAGTGGCTCGACGCTGCGATGGGGTCAAAACCTATGGTGCTATGACTGGGAGATGAACACACACAGAATCGCTTCGCGCGATTGTTTGATGATATGATGTGATGTGATGAGCATCAATTGTTTACCAATGATACATTTTGATATGAACTACACGATATTCTTGGGTTGTGATCTGTACCCACTTGATCTCCCATGGATTCTGCAAGACTGCGGTTTTGGTCACCACATTTCTTGCGCCGTCACGCCTCAACAGCCGCTGCAGCAGTAGGACTCTGTGCAGGGAGAGACTGATCAACCACCAGGCTACACCGGCAACAGCTGTTTTGACTGCAATTGCCGACTGGCTCAATCGCTTGACAGGAATGGGTGCTCAGCAAACAGACTCAAACATGGATGTAATCTCAACATGTAATTTGTGGGATGTGAGCAGCGGAATAAATAAGCACATGTCTGCAGTCAGTCAGTTTAAGCACTTCTGATACTTCTGGATTGCGTGTGTCAGGATAAGAATCAAGAACAGGGTTGTCTGTACTCCGGAGGTCTACCCACACGCATACTCATTCACTATATTCAATGATCTTAATGGTATGTTGCCTATTGGCTTCCACAGGCAGATAGATATGTTCTTGAAATTGGTATACAGAACTTTTTCGCAGAGATCACTGACAGGTCCTTGGTTATTGTCAGCTGACCAACGCCAAGTGTAGCTGGGGCCCAGCCGCCATGGAGGCTGAGGATGAGGATGAATCCTTGAAGATTCAGCTGCAGCAGCTTCAGCAGCTGCAGCAGATGGTGACTGAAGACACCGCAGACACTGAGGCCACTGAGGCGGCGCAAAAGACAGCTGAAGCTCCGGAAGCTCCGCAAGCTCCAGAAGCTCCGGAAGCTGAGAAACCTGGAGCTGAAGCAGCTCCAGCGGTTGATGTGACTGCAACCTCTGCACCTGAAGCTGCCCAAGCTGCCCAAGCTGATGAGAGTGAGAAAGCACAGCCCAGTGAGCCAGTTGCTGAAGTGGCCGAAACTGCGGCTGAACCGGCGGAGGAAAACACAGAAGCTGATGCCGAAAACGGCACAGACATGGCATGCATTGTGCCACAGGTGACCTACGATGAAAAGAGTCACTTTACCAAAGAAGGCAGGTGGGTTCTTCCCAAGCGCAGTCAATTTCCATCGATTTTCTGCCCACTCCGGGTGCGTGTTCGCTTGGCGAGCCCTCATGATGTTTCAGTTGTGAATCCATACAAGATTCCAGTTGCGGAGGTTGAGAAAATTCTACGAGACTCACTCGGTTTCAAGGATCTATTTATCCGATTCGATGACTGCCGAGATCGCATTGATGCTGCAGTCAATGCGAGGGAGGTTGTCGTGGCCATCAATGGCGAGTTGCCGGAGGGTCTCAAGGTGGGGACGCAGAAGCAGGTGGAAAAATATGAAAAAGAGTCCTTGTCAGCTACCGTTGTTGATGTCTTGGAAACATCAAATGACTTGGATCCGGAGCGGATCAATTCCTTGACATCCCGCCTGAAAGAGAGTGAGGCTTGTGATGCCTTGGTCCTGGAATTGCCACAGATTTGGATCATCTCGGACCCAGAGTTTCGAGCCAAGAGTGCTAGCATTGGTTTGTACCCAGGAAGCTTCTGGATGGGTTTCTTGAAGTCCTGGGGGGCTGTGAAGGTGGCTGAAGTCTTCTTCAAGAAAATTCCTGGCGATACTGGACGAGAACCCATGGTTTCAGTCGCTGTACAGTTCCGAGAACAGGAGAACTTGAGGATGTGCTTCACTTTCCTCCATGACAGATATCTAGTCCATCCAAAGCAAAAGAATGCTTTGCGGCAACCCTGGGGCAGATTAGTGGCCTTTGAGGACTTTAAGTCCAAAACCCTAGGAAGACCTGCCCAGAAAAAGCCCAAGGCTGCAACAAAGCCGCAGCTGCAGATCAATCGACCCATGCCACAAGTGCCTCGAAAACAAGCAGCTCCCGCAAAGGACGCCAAAGCCACCATGGACTTTGATCATGAGCTCACACCAGCTGAGGCCATGGCCGGCCTGTCCGGAAGGACGCTGGAGGCTTTCCAGATGGTCATGAGCCGAATGGAAAGATTAGAGAGGGAGAACAAGGAGCTCATGCAGGTCCTGATTCAGATGCAAGGTTTATTGCAGCAGTCCCAACAGCGAAATGAGCAGCTAGCAGGCATTGCACGAGCCGATCCTTCCACGAATAGCACTGCCCGCGTGGCGCTTGAGGCGCAACGCCACGCCATGATGGCCTCCTCCATGGTGCCTCCACCGGTTCCACCGGTTCCGCCAGCACCAGTGGATCCCTCGTCCCCCGAGAAGCGTCCCGCGGACGCTGAAGCCTCCCAACCTGAGGCCGCAGAGGCCGCAGAGGCCGCGGAACCATCCGTGGAACGGCCCTGGAAGCATCAGCGGCGGCGCCAGCGGCGCAGTGCGGTAGATGCGGTAGATGCTGATCCACACCTGGCGGATGTGGGGGATGAGGACGAGGATCAAGGGTCAGGTCTTGCGGCTTACCACAACGCATTGCTGGGCGTGTCGTGAAACAGATGGGCAGATGGCAAAAAGGGAAAAAAGTACTGAACCATTCACAGGAATGTAGATTTTTCAGAGTTGTGATGTGCCATGGTGGATCTTTGAAGCTTGAAGATGGAAATCATGTCTTGCAGTTGCACCACTGAAAGCACCAAGGTTGTCGTGTACTTGAACTTTCGCAGCGAATTTCACGTGCTTTGCGCTCGACCCTGGCTGGATCAAGGCGGAGACACCGGACTGACAAGCCGTTTTGGGTGAAAACGGTCTCCTAAGATTCCAAGATAATTATCAGATATCTAAGATATCTTGCGATGTTTGTGGATCTCAGCGCTACAGTATGTCTTTATCATCATTGCCGGAGTGTGTACGTGTGTGTGCTCTATTTCTGAGTCGGGCCTACATGTTTCGGCACGGTCAAGACTGCGTCCTTGCGTTTGTAGACCGAGTGATTCCCGTGACATCCCACTAGCCAACCAAAACATTCTGTATATATCAAGATCTACAGTATCAACTGTTCGCAGGTCGCATGGGTCACCCTGACATGAGCTAACATGGGATCGTTCGCTGTACTAAAAGTGGGCCAACATTTTTGTGTTCCCCCAGCAATATATTTCAATCATTTCAATCATTTTATATAATCCAAGTGATGCCACGTGAATCAAGAGGATTGAACTGCTTCCAGCATGGGCATAGCGGCATATCCACCGTTTTGCCAGGTGCTTGGGAGCCCTCTAGCATGGAGAGCACCGTCAGCACTGGCATTCCCAACGGACCCTATTCGGGCCCAGTCTTCCAGAAGGCCAGCCCAAACCGGTGCGGGTGATCAGCAAAGTGTCTATAGATCAATTCGTTGTTAATTTCCATCCCTACAGCATTCATGATCATTCAAAGTAAGAATGTTCTTCCCAAAAAGATTGCCAGTTGACTACTACTAGTACTAGTATTTGTTATAATCGATTATCTATGTGTTTAACTTTCTTGATCTGTGGATGGGTTAGAGCCACCGAGGCAGTTGGCAATGGCATCCTTGACTTATATGGCAGCGAGTGTGGCGAAGGCACATACTTTGTCTTCGTTGTCCGAGTTCCCAGACGTTCCGTGGAAAGAGCCTAGCTGGACAGCCCATAAACGCGCAAGAGTCTCAAGGACTAGAATGGAGAGATTCATTAACCGGACACACCCAATATATAATCAAGTATATATATAATATAATTATATACTTTATATATAATTACACTATATATATATATTCATTTTTATTTGTTTATTTACTTTATATATATATATATATACATTTATATTCATATATATATATATATTCTTTATACATACTATATGATCATATATTATCTATACTGTATATATTAAGATATTATAATACGGTATTACAGTGTACAGTGTGATTCAATATGATGTTTAGACTTTCTGAAACAAGTGGACAAGCTAAGCCTTCAGTGCCGCACTTCAGGATTGCCTCAGTCGGACGTTGTTGTTCATGTGTTTTCTATATTTTTTTTCGTGGTTCACAGCAAATTCTGGATACAGTTGACATGATTTTCCATGGCCCTGAGCCAAACAACTCTTCAGCTGCTGAGGATGTACAACCCAACAGCTGAGTTTCGAGGACAGCCCGATTCCTTCATTTCCATCGTTTGTTTGTGTGTTTATGCAGGTTGATGGTTTGTCCCTTTTGGTATATTAGTGTGACACCATGCAAGAAGAGCTAAGTAATTGGTCAAGGTGAACCTATCTATTGTCCATGCAAGAAAAACAACATTATAGTGTATGTTATCATATTATATCACATTTGTATAACAATGGGGAGGGACAACATGCCCCAGACAAGAGCATCTTGAGGTGGGGGTCAGATCTCGGATTCCCATTTTATGGAGGGCCCTGTTGGGGGAGGGTTGTAGACCACCGTTTTAGATCTATATAATGGGGACCTATATGACCCTCCCACTTAATCTACAAGAGTCAGTATATATTTATCATATCATTATCAAAGTACAAGTGGCCAGAGCCTTTCTGAATCGACGATCCAGTCGGATATACGATAGGTCCCTTCTGAGGAAAAAGTGGTTTCCTGCAGGAGGAATAGGGGTCGGTGGGTTGCATCCAAGAAGCAGGAAGGATAGGAAGGATCAGGACCGTCACACTAAAAAAACAAAAAAATACTTGCTGTTTCGATTGTCATCACACAGCTTGCCCAAGCCTTTTGCAAGTTCGAGGAATATCGAGCCCATCTTCCGAGGCAAAACCAATTCTTTAAAGTGCTGCATTGGTGAATGATGATTCGCAAGAGGAAGACCCCGTTGCTATATCGTGGTTATGTGATGTTATGTAGATGCATTGTGTACAGATGGAATATATTTGAATATGATGTTGGTCATTTTGACCCATAGCAAATTATTTGTGAACCTCAATGCGAGACCCGCTTTGACACAATGATCAACTCTGTGTGAGACCTCATTACTCCAACCGTTCCAGCGATTTGCTACTGCTTGTAAACTCACCTGTCTCCTAGTCAAGGATAGTCAATGGGTTGATCATGTGAAGTGAGATGTACATAGGATATCATAGGATGAGACTCAGCCTGCCTCATTCAGCGATCAGCATCGTCGTTGATCGCAAGTAGCTCGTATCCGATGATTTGTTTCCGCTAAGCTCAAAGCCGGCCAGCAAAATAGTGTCGGATGGTCGCTGTTGGGTAAAAAATCAAGTCACATTTCGATGAAACATGATGAACCTCAGAAGTGCTCTCATGTTTCTTTCATGTGGGGTTGTCTTAAACTTGTTGGACCCCAAACCGATTTGCTCAGCAAAAACACCATGTTGGGCTTATTTGGGGTTCCCGATTTAAAAACACACCATGTTTTCGATGTGTTCCTGATTGTTTCTGCACAGTCAAAGCTATGCCTCCAGATCTCAGATCAAGAACCTAGGTGTGCGAGCGCCACAGCGTACAGAATGCCTGATGCACTGAGGGGTGTCACTCACATAATATAGTAAATGATGACAAAGTGACGCGAAATCCAAAAGACCCGAGTCGATCCAGATTAAATCGAACTGATAATTACCTGCAGATGATTGCAGATGCCTTACAACGTGACTAAATGCATGGTTGCTGGGAACAGACCTTCAACATACATTCAGCATCATTCAACAGCATAAAATCTTCCAACCGCTGTTTCGCAGATATAGCGTCCACAATTTCCTTTGGGTCCAAAGTGGCACAAGGTCGGGTGTGCATGAGCACAGTTTTGGGCAAATCATGCCATACTGCCTTGGCCTTCTCTTCCTGGCTGTGAATAGTATCAAAGGGTTTCTTGAAGCTCGGCAAGGCTTCCCCATTTTGTGGTCATTTGGAATTTCTATTGTATATTTCCAAGATACTGCAAGATGATGAATTTTCTTGTGCTCTCATTTGGTTGTGCGTAGCTAAAACAAATCAGCAGAAACGGTGTTGATGCAATGTCACCGAGGGCAAAGGCTTGTTGCACCTCCATGGTGGGTCCACTGGAACACACTCTTTTAAACCTCAATTTTGATCCATAGCCACGTGCTTCCAGCATCTTCCAGTGACCTTTACCACTTTTGCCTTGCTTTGCATCAGGTGAATGACCACAGGCACCGCTTTCATCAGTTTCACCATGTTGCAGCAGAAATAGAGAGAGAGAAGTAGGGATCATAGCCATTGGGATTATTTGGGCCATTGATCGCGTAGACACATGACCACCTTTGTTTTTCGTTGTGCTTCATTGCTGGAAACTGAAGGTGGAGATGCGTGCGCAGGGCAGAGTGGGTTCTGGGTATACTGAGAAGTGAGGGTTGCTGTACGTTTCCAAGAAAGTCGAATGTGTCGGAATTCTTCACATTTTTTTTTATATATCTTGAATTGAAAGGGGCCAAATATGGATAAATAATGATCAATATGGTTCTTTTTTTCTGGATTTTGGCAGCAGGCTGGTCAGATTTTAGGGAAAGCTGCGCTGCTTTACTGTGCTTGGGATCCTCCCTGTCTGAAATGCTGGAAGTCGCAAGTCAGATGGTTCGCAGCCACAGGTACTACAACGGTTCCGCTGAAATTGGTTCGAAGATCCAATCAGATCGCCAGTGTGGACACTCGATAGGTTACCAGGTTACCTTGTCTTCCGTGTTATGAAATCTTCTGAAAAACATATTCCACCTTGAATGATCTTGATTGTCACTTCCCTTGCTTTCTGGTTTGCTATGGGTTGTATATTATTGTGAAACAGATATGATTGTATGATATTGTAGAATATTGTATGCAGTAGAACCATGTGTTTCCTATCAATATTGTATGAAAAAGGAAGCGGTTTGACTTCCCCCGGAATAATGATACCATATACATACATCATCATACATCATACATCCATATACTATGCCAAAGAAACTAAGGCTTTTGCGTGAGCAGCTCACGCCCAATGCAAGTGGCCTTGTCCGGTGGCCGAAGTCGGGGACAACAGCTGCATCAATTGCATATGGCTTAAAATGACGATTACAGTAAGTGCATGGTTGTAATACTATATATTGTGTAATATATATATAACATATTATAAAAATGTACAACAAACTTGAGTACCAGACATAATTCAGCATCCAACCCCATTTCCGTGAAGTGCACGTTTTCCAATTGATTGAATAGCTGGGGAATGGTGGACCCATTGACATCCTCTGCAGGATGACATGTCGCAGTTTTTTTACATGTCACCTTGGCGAGAATCCAGCAATTAGCATGTTGGCAACCCAATAATAAACCAACCATTTGAGGAATCATTATATGGTTATTATTATAATATCATTATATGGAATTCAATATATAATAAACCCAAAATAATTATATATATATATTTGGGTGTGTCACTGATTCAATGATATTCAGGATGTCTCAGCCATTTACACTGGATTTGTCACTATCCGCACGATTAAGATTTGTGCTTGCCAACCACCAGAAGTGCAGAAGCTCCAGATGACTCAAAGTGGACATTTTATGCTGAACATGTGTTGCTACTGAAATATATATATATATATTATATATATTATATATATTATATATTATATATATTATATATATTATATATATTATATATATTATATATATTATATATATTATATATATTATATATATATTATATATATATATATATTATATATATTATATATATATATATTATATATATATGGATCCATGCCTACAATAAGAGCCGCTGACACTTGCATATTCCTTTGGGGGATGAACATCCACTCGGCGGGATTGACATCTGCCTCTTGTGATATTGATTTCACTGAGAATAGCGGGGGGTTCCCCATTTTCCGACTGGTCAATCTTCATTTTACCTTTTAAACTATATAACAAGTGCTTAAACATGGCCATATTATGGGGGTATATGGGGGTATACGCTATAGCCTAATTCGCCATGGCAAATATGGCAAAGCAGAGTTTGTGTTTGGTGAAGACCTAAAGCTCGCTGGTTCTTCCCCGCTATGGAAAATCACAGGTCTTGTTTGATCTATCTCCTCATTTAAGATTGCCATATTAGGGGTTAGGGGTGGGTGTATATATATATATATCCCATGTTCAGTCACTCCGAATTTTTCATGGTTGGTGACATTGTCCCATCGTATCCTCATTGAGTGTCTATTGTTGATGGTCAAATTCCCCATGTTCAGACACAGCCAATCATGTATCATATTCAGTTGGTTAATGTTGCTTATATATCTCCTTGTTCATCTCCTTATATCCGTCTATATCCCCCATTATAATTAATCATGATATCCCATCCCCATGAACTCCCCTCAAATGACATGGAGTCATAAAACCAATATGTCAAGCAAACGCGTGGCTTGCCTGAGATCGTGGCCATGGTTGGGCTTCCTGCCCGAGGAAAGTCATTTATTTCCAGAAAGGCCGTGTCATTGGGATTGGATGATCTACCGCGCTACCAATGGGAGGATGATCAAGGGATATTTTTTATAGATCATCAAGGAAAATCATCCGTTTGGTCATTGATAAATGGATTGATGATGGCTTAATGACTCAGTAGCCTGAGATGATGATTCAATGCTCCTCTTCATACAATGGGATCATTGGGTTTGCAGGTAGAGCGGTTCCTGAAATGGACGGGCAATCGCACGCAGACCTTCAATGTTGGCAACTTGCCGAAGTCATTGTCTCGTGCCATTCCATGATTTCTGGTCAGCAGAGGGAAAATCCCGGAAAATCATGTGTGATTCCATGTGATTCCTGCCAATGTGATTGTTTCTTTTTGAAGAGCAAGCCACTGAGCCGGCGTTGAGGACTTTGGCGTTAGCGATGACCTTTTGCGTAGGCTGAAACATGAAACAGCACAGGCTGTGGCTTCAACATTGGTCTATGTTCAAATAGGGGACCCCCTTAACCCAAAACCTGTGGTTGATCGGTTTATCATAGTTTATTGTAGTTTATCATTGTATTCCCAAATGGCTAGAAGTTGTAGCTCATTTTCCACAGCCACATGCTTTCTCTGAGGAAAGTACCGAAGGGACGCCGTGGATCCTGAGAGGTCTGGAAAGAGCGACTTCTTTGACAAGAGCAACCGTGATGCTGTGGCACTTCGGCGATGTTAGACAGCATGGAAAAACTATGTGTTTCAGACATGTTTCTTGATGTTTGTTTATTGCTTTAACTTATGTGAACTTCCCTCGTAAATCCTCGTACAATGCAAGAGTTTGGAGCTAAACCTGTGGCATGAGTTACGACACGGCTTGCCATCAAGGTTTTCAGCACAACACTGTGGGAACCACATCCCCATAGACAGACCCGCTGAAGAACCATATAAGAACCATTGAAAGATTCAATGGGGCTAGAACTGGCTAAAACCTGAAAGATATTGCTGGACCGCGAACTTTTTCGACCTCTGTAAGCAGGGCCATTAGAACAAGCAGTCTTCCTTTCTTTCTTCCCAGGTCCAGCGCAGAGAGATGGCCATGGCTGCTTTGGTCTGCCAGGGTTGATATGGGTTGATGCTCAAAATGACTAAACTCAAAATATGTAGCCCCGTGAACAACATTTGAATATCTTGAATCGTTCCTGTCTACTGAATTGTGATGTTTGCGACACAGATCTATTGCACGAGCCATTTTTTTGGACATGTTGCCTTGCTCGAGGAATCTGTCAGTACATCTACGTCAGTCAGAATTGATACTTCGTTCTTCTGATTGTCTCCATACAGAACTATACACCTATATTTGTAATTACTGGTAGCCACAAGACATGTGATACCATCTGATGCATTGCTCTACATACATTCTACTGAAATCATCCGTAATTACAATTTTCCCCAGTGGTTTTGGTCTGCGGCAGTGTGGTTGGAACATTGGACACATCCCTTTGTCAAGACGAGCATCCTAGCGCACAGGCTGATGCCATCAAATTCCTTGATGATGGTGGAAAATTTGCAATTTTCGATGCGACGAACAGTGCCCGCTGGACATGAGTATCTATTGTTCAATAGAAATGCAGAGAACTGCAGGTCAACAATCCATACCGTCACAAACGATTACCAATGGAGAATTGGCACAACTACATCTCCAATATCTCCCAGGTGTAGGGGAGATAATCATTTGAATTGAGATTAAAACTATCATGGATGTATTTGCATGTATTTGCGATGAATTGCTTTGGCTTTGTTTTTATCCCACATTTTCAGACACCCAAATAAGTAGAACGTTTGGTTATACATATCCCCATTTAAGCCCTATTATTGATGGTTAAAAGTCCCTACTTTCAGACACACACACACAAGACAATCATGGTGGGTTACATGGTCTCAAAATTATATCGTGACCCAAACCTTATAACTTATTTGTTGATGGTCAAATCCCCAATTTTCAGACACACCCAACATGTTCCAACATCATATTGTTGGATATTACATGATATTACTATTTGTTGTTTTTCTTATGCCATTACATCCCAATGTTTCCCATTCTTTCCCTGATAATATTCCCATTCACTATCCCTTTAAATCCCATTCAATGCCATTAAATCCCATTAACCCCCCTTATCAAAGCACAGGTACAGTGGAACGACGGAAACTTATCGCAGACAAGGCCTGAAGTCTGGACTGAACGACGAGTAAACTGTATGTCGAACCGGTCATTGGTTGGGCTTGCATACAAATTTTGATATATATATATTATTGGGTTATAGATTATATATACAGTATATATATATGGTATATAGGTCACGTTCAAATTCAATTATAGTTAAGATACGGTAACATACGTATCATTGGGCATGCTATTCGTAGATGCATATATACTCAAGAATTCCACTCTGTGTCAATATTGAAATATCAACGTCACATACCATGAGTCATGAGTGACAGAATTTCTCGACCCATCCCCGCACGCAACGATCATAGAAATTTGGGAACTCCATATCTTTCAAGTTGGTCATGATAGCTCATTGGTCACCCAGAAATTGACTTTCAAGAGGTTTCATCGACATTTGGGTTCTCCCTAACAGAGGGGTACCCCTTTTCACCATCGGTTGTCCCATTAAGAATGCCCGACTTTGGGGTTCCGGATGACTTGGAAAAGCTTCATTTCTCAGTTGAAACTACTCTTGGAACGTGCAGGTCACTAATGCCGGCAGAAAATACAGTATCCTTTGGGTGGAGGCCGTGTGTGATGATGAGGAGGCTGGGAAGAGATGATTGGACATTCACCCAAACCATGCAAACGTATTTTTTCTGATGTGTTTTTTGCAGATATTGATATTCCCATATAATATGTGTGTTTCAACAACAACAAATGATTCAAGATGCTTGCAGTTTTTTTTGCGCGTGATCCATGACTCTCGTCAACAAAAGATGTAAAAAGTCTAGGCTCCAAGCAACTTGGAAGCCGATGCAGCTCATTCACGTGGAGTGAATCGACAATGGATTTGACCGTTTGCCAGCTCATTGACTGTGCTGTGTGAGCAGGGATGACAAGCATGTAGCCTTGGAAATGGTCTTCGAGTCTTCATGTGGGCGGTATTTCGTCATAAAATATCAGAAAAGGATACTATAGGCACGAATATCACTATATCGAATTGTTGTTGCCAGCGAAGTGGAACATGTGCAAACATCAGCAGCAAGATTTGTGGATCAGGTGGTGATGTTCAACATGTTGACAAAGGCTGGGAATACACCATGCCGCTTAGTTTCAAAATGTGCTACTCCCAAAGTCGATGGTTAATTCATGTTATATCATTTTATCCTAGCAGTCATCGATTGGGTATCCTCTTTTTTTGCATCCGTTTGAAAGAGACAGGCTAAGGTTGTGTTGTGATTGTGTTGAGCATTGAGAGGCAGGGCAGAGTCCCCTACTGTGCACAGCCCGACAGGTTCGCTACAGTCCAGACTTCCAACAGATGACCGAAGAGCAGGCACCGTTCTAGGGGGTCCGATGATATTTAGTCTCCAATATCTGATATACCCCGGTAGATCAAATGATTCAAATGGGTTTCCAGAAATTGTCAAATGATTATCATGTTCGTATTTCTACATGATTTCTTGGGAGTGAACTTAATTGTGAGTAAAAATAAATTACGTTACTAACCACTGTTCAGGTCAAACGAAAACATTCACAATCGAATTAGCCACACAGACTATGATGAGGACACTAATCTGGGGACCCGTTTTAAAAGAACATATATTCTATGGGCATCGCAACAAAGGTATGAGACCATGCCAAGCTCCGAATCATTTTGTTGAATTGTTTGCGACTGAATGTCTGGAAAGAGAAAGAGAGGGAGAGAGGAGAGGGAAGTCATTGGTTTATCATGGTTTATCTCAATCATGATAATCAATCTGGTTCAATTGTCAAATGGTGTCTCCAAATCATGACATGTAATGGCATGAATCACTATACAAGTGTATCATTATCTACTAAACTAGTTGATGTTGTAAATCTATCAGTGTTTCTTGGGGGATATCTAATTCATTGATAATGGTTCATCTACATGTCGAGATACCCTCAACTAACGTAGCTATGGAAATCACCAATTTTAAACAATTTCAATAGGTAAGTCATCTATAAATATATATACTGTAAATATCATGCAATCATCTATAACTATCATATAAATGATTATAGATGAGACATTTTCCACGGCAAATTCTTCGTTTCTAATGGAGATCTCACTCCACCAGTGACAGGCCATGCAGGACCTCAAGCAGCGGATCGCCAACTACGAGGAGATCTACGAGACTGTGCAGGCGGCCGAGCGGCGGGATGGGGATTCGATGGAGAAAAATCATATCTGACATCAAGTCTGTGGCGTGAAAACCAAGGGTAATTAATACATATAGAATCATATATATATATATACATAACTATATATATAACTTCTATATATATATATAGTTATATATAATATTATATATATATATATAATATTATATATATATACATAACAGGTTGAAATGAAGGTCATTTGAGGATACAATGGAGATATGAAGAATATAGTAACCATCAACGGTTTTGGTACCTCAAGATTTTCCATCGGATGTGCATGGATGCAGCCTCAAATTCAATGGTTTGGAAA
>Ga0126342_10014806_pt1 | contig 13728 bp, 14 predicted proteins | sample Cyp1metagenome_FD_92528 | JGI IMG/M metagenome (GOLD analysis project Ga0126342, IMG submission 92528) | Coral microbial communities from Lord Howe Island, Old Settlement Bay, Australia - Cyphastrea 1 metagenome | ecosystem: Host-associated > Invertebrates > Cnidaria > Coral ...
ACCAGAAGATATTTGGAACCTTGAAAAATGCCTACGCCAATCCTACGCAATCCTTACGCCAGCCAGGTAAAACCACACCAAAAGCAACATCCAGTTTAACCTCTATATAAACCCTTTTATATTAAAAAAAAAAACGTAGCTCATTTTGGTTGGATACAGTAAGAAATAAGAAAGACGCTTTGGTCCCTCACCTTTTGGTGGCTTGATACGTGGGGTTATTCGGTCCTTTTATGTTTATCTAATAAAATAAATCTTAATTAATAATTTCATATATATATATAATTTTCTAATATAAATTTATTTAATGTATTTAAATATTTAATAATTAATATTACTATATTTATATTATGTAATATTTCTTACCTGTCAGGTGAGGGTTGTTAGATTTTATCGGAGTTGTTCTTCTCCTTTTTCTTCTCCTTCCGCACATAATGGGCACTGCTGGACCTCAACTGCAAGGGTCTGAGCGCAGTGGGCACCGCTGGGTCTCAACCTGGGACCTTCCGAGCTCAGTGAGCACCGCTTGACCTCAACCTGGGACCTTCCGAGCTCAGTGAGTACCGCTGGACCTCAACCTGGGACCCGCCGAGGTCAGTGAGCACCGCTGGACCTCAACGGCCAGATAGAATGCCAAAAGATATGCCAGATAGAACGCCAGATAGCATGTCAGATAGAATGCCAGAAGATATGTCAGATAAAATGCCAGAAAATATGTCAGATAGAATGCCAGAAAATATGCCAGATAGAATGCCAGATGGTATGCCAGATAAAGTGCCAGAATATTTGCCAGATAAAATGCCAAATAGGATATTAGAAGATATACCAGAAGATATGCCAGATAGAATCTCAGATAGAATGCCAGAAGATATGCCAGAACATATGCCAGAAAATATGTCAGATAGAACGCCAGAAGGTATGCCAGATAGAATGTCAGATAGAATGCCAGAAGGTATGCCAGATAAAGTGCCAGAATGTTTGCCAGATAGAATGCCAGAAGATTTGTCAGATAGAATGCCAGATAGGATGTCAGAAGATATGCCAGATAGAATGCCAGATAGAATGCCAGATAAAATGCCAGAAGGTATGCCAGAACATATGTCAGAAGATATGTCAGGTAGAATGCCAGAAGATATACCAAATAGAATGTTAAATCGAATACCAGAAGATATGTTAGATAGAATGCCAGAAGATTTACCAATAAGAAATCGATAAATATCATGGTGGAAATTATATGAAATAAATTAATTTATTTAAAATTGTTATTTATATTATTATATAAAATTTAAAAAATATCTAAATAATAATTATATAATAATAATAATAAAATATAATATAATAATATTATATTATATAATTTAAAATAATATAATATAATATTTTTGAAATCGAATTGGGTTTTAGGATTTAGATTATGAATTATAAAATATTTAAATTTATACGGTAATTTTTTTGAAATTAATAAAATTTATTTAATAATATTTATTTTTATAATGGCCTAATTATAACTAATTTGAGAATTCGCCGGGAATTATTTTATAAATATTAAGATTTTTTTTTAAATAATATTAATATAAAATTTATTATAATTTTATTATAAACCTTAAATAACGAATTAAATTAAAATGATGATTTTGAATCTTAATAAAAAATACCATGTGTTTGAGGCTTGGATTCGGTTGATATAAAATAAATTATATATGTAAAATTTTTAATAGATATTTTGGTCTTGATTAGGATATTTTTTTAGGTAACAAATTGTATTTGACCTTAATTAAATATAATTTTAGTATTAGGAAATTTCTTCATATAATTATTTTTATTAATATTTTTAATGGGATAACACTACAAATTAAATATAATTAGATAATTAATTTCTTAGGAAAGGAATTTAATTTTTATTGGTATTATTAGGAACCTTTTCGGTAAATATACACTAATTAATTTTTATATATCGATATTATTAATTAATTTTGCCTGGTTTTGGTCCAAATATTATTTTCAGATTCCAGGTCCAGGTATATGCGGATATCTCCCAGATAATATATATCGTATTTATATAATAATTGTAATTATTTTTTTTGCCTAATTTTAATATGTTTAACATATTTTTTGTCTATTTGGGTGGATTTAAATATGTATTAGGGGCGGGCGAAGGAAATATTTAAATCAAACCCTTTATTCGTGGAGCTTTTAAAAAGCATGGGGCCAAACCATGGTAATGGGTAATTATATTATCCATCACCAAATTTATACGATTTTCCAAGGCTTACCCAGGCAAATTCCTCCCGATCACATATATCACCCATGGCCAATGGTCTAAAACTCAGAATTTTACATTGAAATTTCAAATTAATTTTCCAAACAAATTTCTGCGGATTTTGTGGACCTTTTTTCCGTTGCTGTCGATTATGGGACATGAGAGGGTATGAGATCTGCTGATTTTTTTTTGGACGGAAAATTAAGATCCTTTGGTCCCGAATTAATTGTAATTTTTTGTCTGGATTTTGTTTTTTATTTTTTTAAGGCAGAATTTCACTATACAAATTATATATATTTTGTTTTTTTTCGGCGGAACTTACTATTCAGACCTATAGTTCGGCGGAATTCAACATCATAAAATATGTAGTAAATTTCTACTGATTCAATGGTTTTCCCTAAAATTTCTACTGGTTTTTTTTTTTCAACGGAATTCAATATTATAAAATACGTACCTGAGCTCTATTAACCTAATTTTTTTCGGTAAAAATTCATAAATTTAGTAATATATAATAATCCATAATTCCCTATTACATATTTAATTTAAATAATCGCAATAGCAAATAATTTAAAATCCTAATTTTAAGTATCTTAAAAATTTTTAAATCGGTTTACCTAACCGTACAAAAAAATTAATATTTCTTATTTACGTAAATATTTAAAATATAATCAATATATATTAGATATATAAACATATTTATAAAAAAAATTATACATAATTATGTTCACGATAAATTACAAAAAAATATATTTATATATGTAAAAAAAAACCAAATCACAATATGTTTATATTTGGGTTTATTCTAATAAATTATTTATATAATTATATAAAATTATAATTATATATCGATTTTATTTAAATCCTTTAATTAATACATATATTTTTTAATATTGATTTTTCTTATTTTCGAATTTTTTTCATAATATATTTCAAATTAAATTCTAGTTAATGTAATTATTAACCCCAACTAATAATATAATAAAATAATAAAAAAACCATATATTTAAAGCTTTAAATTAGGTTATTATAAAATAAATAAAAAATTATTTTTAAATAGGTATTTAAGTCCTAATTACGGAATTCCTTCGGTAATAAATTATAATTAATCTTAGTTAAATATAAACCAAAAACTTCCTCGCCAAACGCATTTTAATTAATGTCATGTTTGGACAATTAATTTCTTAGTAAAGGAATTTGATTCTTGTTAGTATTATTAGGAAGCTCTTCGCTAAGCATATGTTAATTTATGCTCATATATCGATATTATTAATTAATTTTTCATGGTTTTGTTTGGTCCAAATATTGCTTTCAAATTCCAAGTCCGGGTATACGCAGATTTCTCCTATATAACAAATATCGCACTTATACTATCTTATGTTAATTAATAATATATAATTTTACTTCCCAGGGAGTTCTAACTATAGGGAGCACTAGGATATAAAGAAATACATAGTTCAATTCAAACCTAAAAATAATGTCCCCAAATCAAAATCAGCTGCCCCATAATCGATTACAAAAATTCTATAATATAATATAATATAATAATATAATATAATACAATATAATATAATATAAATTAAATAATGCATAATCATTATATATTATATATTTTTTCTTATATTATATATTTGTTATTATTTATTATATATAATGATTTATATTATCTAATTTTAATTTTAGACATTTCGTATTAAAATATATTTATATCCAAATCCATATTCATATATATTTATATATATCCGATATTATTATATATATCCGATATTATGAAATTTTATTATATATCATATTAATTCATATTATATTTTGATTATATTTTGATATATTTTCAGGGAAGATATTGTTTTAAATCTTGCTGCAGGTGCTCAAAGAGTTCGCATTTCCCTGATTCATTGGGCGCCAAACAGTCCATGTGGCCGGCATTGAGGCTTATATTTTGAAACTTCCCCAGGGTCAAGAGCTTCCAGCCTTCCATGTGTTCAGGTTGGCTGCTTTCATCCTGCAAAACTGCAAAAGCTGTGATGTTGGCTGGAACTGCCTTGAAATCGCGATCTGGGTCTGGATACATGGCATCTCGATATTGCCTTCGCATAAGAGATAACATCTCAGACAGGAATTTGCTGCTGTGCACTTGTTCTTCAAATTCATCATCTCCTTTTTCAACAGCACGCTTTAGGAACACATTGTCAGGCTGGAGACTGTAGAACCAGGTCAAGAGTTCTCTGTCACCACCTTTTTTGAAGTTCAAGCTTAAGGTCTCCCAAGCTGTTGGCTCACCCGCCTGCATTGCACCACATGCAGCGATGTAAACTTGTTTCACACGTGCGCCAAGACGACTAGCCACACAAATGGCAGGGGACGCACCCCGACTATGACCAAAGAGTATGAGCGGTTGCGACTCTGACTCAGCCACCTTATTGATTTCTTCCACTAACTTGTCGACATATTTGGACCAAGGTTCACGGCCTTCCCATCCATCACCAAACATGTCATAGGCATCTGGGAAATGAAGCACGGAACTTTTCTGAACACCAGCGATGTGGATGGCATCCATTAAAGGCTGTAGAAGCTTCTCGCCATCTGCTTTGGAGAAGCCTCCAGAGTACCATGCGCAAAAGAGTGGTGGCTTCGGGGGTGGCTTCACGATGCATTTCAAGAGGGTCTTATCTCCGATGTTGATACTCACCCAGCCAGTTTGTGGCCCAGAGCCAGCCATGAGCTTGTAGTGCAATCCTGGTTGGTGGTCGAGACGTGTTAAGACATCTGCCCACAATATGTGTTTGTTAATTGAGGCTACCTTCATCCCAATGAAATCAGGGTGGAAGCTCTGTTTAAAAATCTCGGAGCAGCAACCAGTCATTGGATACATTTCCATTGCAATGAGAATGCCCCTTGGAGTAATCATGTGATACCATTCATCGTAAAAAAGATTCAAAAAGTGCTCAGCCCTCAAGATACTCTACGAAACAATTCATAAACTGTCCCCAACTACCTTTCGGCCATGACAGTTGTGATCCCACAAATTGGGCAGCCAAGGTTGATCATCATTTTCCCCATCGAGATAGCCTTGGATTTGGGGTAAGCTCCAATGTTTTCATATTTTTTCAGGACAAAGACTGATCCAGATCAAACTCATTTCAACTCATTAAAATAGCCTTTGACTTGGGGTACATTCCTCACTTGTTTCAGGACAAAAACCAATCTCAACTCATTGAGATAGCCCTAGCTTGGGGAAAATCATGCCACATCATCCCAAAACCCCCATCTTAACATATTTATACATATTTTAACCGGGCCAAACATAACAAAAAAACACATCATCAAAACACCAACTCAGAATCGTTCGCCCACCAGCTCGAGCTCCTCAACAAAGGAGGCAACGGCCAAGCGATCGGAGCACTCTTTACTCCGCAAGCCCCGTCCTTCGCGCACCATGATGCCACCCTTGTCCTTGCCACCGATCACCTCCCAAATGGCTGGGCTTTCCTCGCCCATGGCGGCTACAAATTCACCAATCTGCAGCTAGCCCCAACAAATGTCAAAAAAAAGGCTTAACAAATCCTAACCAACTTTGAAGAACACTTGAGCCGAACTACCCTGCGCAAACTGCGCAAATCTACCCTAGTAAATCAAATACAGCATGAAATGCAAACCCGCGGTTTCTACCTCGAATTGCAGGAAAAGGTTTCTGTGCTCCATAGTGGTTCAACTCTTGCGTGGCTCCAACACCTCGTTCCCATCTTTCCATCATCTTTTTCCGATCCAGCTCACCATGATAAGAGGAAGCAAAATCTTTGAGCTTCCGTTCGAATTGCTACCGGTTTTGCCAGAGTCATCAAGGGAGGTGCCCCTTCTTGTTGCAAGCCGCTGAACTTTGTACCTTCATCTGCATCTCTTCACATTGCACAGCTTTGTTGCGGCACGGAAGGTTCGTTGATGAATGCGGGAAAGCCGCATCCCTCACCAGCTGTCCCTGCAAAAGGCTTCTCCTTGTGGACGTTCCGCAGCAAGTAAGTAGGGATGGCAATGCTCCATCGAAGCCCAAGAAAGGCATGGGCGGCATGGGCGGCATGGGCTGACGGCTTCCATCAGGTTCAAGGTGATGGCCATGAAAGATGGAGGTTTCATCAGGTTTCTCATTCATGTGAAGGTCCTCGCATCTTGGCAGAATGTGCTCACTTTGGTGAGATCAACAGAGCTTCACAACAACTGCACGGGCTTCTGCCACGCAAACGAGCAACCCACTTAGAAAACACTTTGTCCATGCCCTATTTGTCCTTATCCAAAGGCGACGTCGAAGAGTATCTAAAGGTCCAGGGGCTACCTCCTGGCACGGCAGGCCACTAATCGTGGCTAATCGTCATGTCAAGCATGAATCTAACTCTTCTACTGACCATCTTTCATTTCAAGATCTTTCAAGGCTCTCCCATATCTTTGGACATGTCCTGGGAGTCTTGGACTCGAAATGATTCGAAGGCTTCTCTGTTTGTGAAAGTTCTAAGTTCTAAGGGAGCTACACTGCCCTATGTTCTTGTTCTTTTTCATCCTTACTTGAAGCATCATTCCGCTCCTGGGAACTGTTGGTACACAGGCGTTGCACCCACTCAATCAACTTGAAAATGGGGTAAGTCAGATAAGCATGGGTTCGCGCACTTAGCGGGCTGCCTTGCGGTCTCAAACTATGCTCTCCCGGTTGGTGCTTGCCACCCATTCAGGGATCATCATCCCATTTCTAGAGAAGACAACCAAGAAAAATCTCGACGACCACCAGCCATGCAGTTGATGATGTGAGCCTTACTTGCATCACCGTGATTGGCCGGTGGCATACTTATAATATCTTATAATTGCCCCCAGTTGATGGATTACAACTTCATACAAATGCAGTATCTGTCCGGCCCATCAGTACCACTAATGAAAACTACCACCTCAACCATTCAACGATTGAAGTCCAACCATTCATTGATGATGGCCTCCCCTATGGGCATGGGCCATTTTTTGCCCCTAACATTGGACAGTCAACGCCTTAGCATACCAAAAAGTGATGAACATCTGCTTGTTATGGGCCTCAACTATTACGTTTTTGATTGCTTGTTTGAACCAGTCCAGTTGCATCACAATATAAGCATTTAACCAAACCTAACCCCTCCAATTCCCCGTATATAATCATTGATATCCACCCAATTCACTGACATCGCCAGGTTCAGAAACTCCCATGATTGATGGCTGGTCCTAAAATGATTTGTTTATCAACCATCAACCATGGGAGAATGATCAATTATGAATGATTATATATTGAATGTTGATTGATGGGTTATATACCCCATTGGTTGATTGATGGGTTATAATCAAATCAAGATTTATGGTTGAAATCTTACTGATTCTCTCTTTGGATTATCCATGATTATCCTATTGGTTGATGATTCCAATGGGATTTTCACCAAGCACCATCCCGAAAACTCATCGCTCCCATGCGGAGGACTGCCACGCGATTCCGTAGGACCAACCCTCGCGATCTCTGCCAGCACCTGAGTGCCATCAGTCCCAGGGTGCCGATTTCTATCGATTTCTGGTCAAGATATCATCCCCCAAAACAAAGAACACAACATAGATACATAGGGAATGCATCATGCTAACTGCTAACCCCAAAAAACATGGAAATGGTATGAAATGGTGGCTTTTCCACTTGCTATTTTTGATCATTTAGACTGTCATCTGTAGCCAGCCAAAATGGGGCCACCCAAACGGGCCATCATTCATCACCAATCCCGTGCTGGTTGGGTAAAGAAACAAACGCAATACACAGAAAAGGGCAATACCAATTGGCATGCAGTGGGGACCCTTCACTGGCAAGATCAGGCAAGCCCTTCTCAATGCAAGGAGCTGTGATGCACTTCCCAATCTGAAGCTGCGTGGAACAAAGTGCCAAGCCTCTGGTACTTCACGCTGCGGAGAGGCTCCAGCCACATAGGCCAGCAATGTCATGTGGAAATTCGTGATCTATACAACACGCTTGCTGAACACAGCTTCCAACAACCGCAAAGGGGCCTGCATGGGGGCAGCTGGCTTGCAGCAGCTTGTGATCCTCAGCATATTGGACAGTCAGTGAGACCTGAGACCACACTACTCCAACCAACAGGGTTGAACCAGGGTTGCATCCCATCCCTGCTGAAAAGATATGCTGCTACTGGGCAGCCCGACGAGTCATGCCTCGGCACAAACATGGGAGATAACCCAGCAGCTGGCCAGCGTGTCGTCGACATACTCAATGGTTATTTCTGGGACCTAAATGGGAGGATATTGGAGGTACCTACCACATATAGGGCCTGTGTAAGGGCCATGCAAGGGAATATCCACACAAAATATTGCCTTATGTGATACAGTTGACAATGCCTCCATTTTTGGGTGGTATGGGTTCAAATGTCAATAGCTACTGTATATAGTAGACGTGGACGCTCATGGCCTATGCAGCATAGGACAATACAATCTTGGAACCCCAAGTGACAGTGTTGAATGAATGCTGGTTCTGTCACTGGACCGGCACAACAAATTCGGGAAGGGCAACAGTTTGCTGCTATTTTTTCTGAACAACATTGCGCCCGATTCAGATTACATAGTCCTAGTGTTTTCAAACGTGCCCATGCCCAAAAAAACAAAAACTTGCGAGTTGATACATGCGGATGTCATCCCATGTCTATGAAGCACTGAAGAAATCTGTTGCTACCTTTCGTAACCATCCAGTCGGTTCACCCAAGCCACTGTAGATCCAGTACCTTGCCCGGCCTTGCCCCTTGGGTTCCCCAGACCCAAGGGCAAATAGGGATGCCGCCGCCTGGGTCGGCGAGAACATATAAGGACCAGCAGGAAATTTGCGGTTTGATGCTGATAGCCACCTATAGCAGATAATTTCAGTTTCTTTTCCTGGAAAGTTATCTTTTCTTAAAAGGCCCTGGATTTTTCAGACAGATGTTTTATTCTCTTACCAGTGGTGCTGCACAAGGCGGTGGGGAAGTTTCAAAAATAGGAAGCCTATAGGAGAGGTTGTTGTGAATCACGGATGGCAGAACGAATCCACTGATGGACCGAAAAGTGGTTGGTTGGAGTTGTGTTTTTTGGAGTGGTTGCAATGTTTGCAGTGGTCACCTCACCGCAACTGCTGGATGTAGTGTGGTGTAGTGCAGTTGTAGTAGTGTAGTAGTGTAGTAGTGTAATGTAGTGTAGTAGTGTAGTAGTGTAGTAGTGTAGTAGTGTAGTAGTGTAGTAGTGTAGTAGTGTAGTAGTGTAGTAGTGTAGTAGTGTAGTAGTGTAGTAGTGTAGTACTGTAGTACTGTGTAGTAGTGTAGTAGTGTAGTAGTGTAGTACTGTGTAGTAGTGTAGTAGTGTAGTAGTGTAGTAGTGTAGTAGTGTAGTAGCGTAGTAGCGTAGTAGCGTAGTAGTGTAGTAGCGTAGTAGTGTAGTAGTGTAGGAGTGTAGTAGTGTAGGAGTGTAGTGGGGATGTAAAGTAAGTTGGAAGTCGTAGTTGTAATGTTGTGTAATTAGTGTCCTGCAGTTGCAGTTGCAGTTGTGGGTGTAGTTGTCGTTGTAGTGTAATGTAGTTGTACTTGTAGTTGTAGGTGGTAGTAATTGTTGTAGTTGTAGTGTAATTAGTGTAGTGTAGTCTAGTGTCGTGTACTTAGATGTACTTAGTGTAGTGTAGTGTAATTAGTGTAGTGTAATGTAGTGTCGTTTATTTGTATTCATAGTTGTAATTGTAGTGTAGTGTAGTGGCAGTTGTAATTGTAGTTGTAGTTGTACTTGTAGCTGTCTATCTATCTATTTATCTATCTATCTATCTATCTGTCTATCTGCAATTTGCAAGCTTGAAAACGAAGCAATTCTGCGAGACCCCCTCAATGTTCGAAGTTGGCAGCGTCAAAAACGAAGAAATTCTGCTAGACTTCCACAATTTTCCAACTTGACAACGTCAAAAACGAAGCAATTCTACGAGACCCCCGCAATGTTCGAAGTTGGCAGCGTCAAAAACGAAGAAATTCTGCTAGACTTCCACAATTTTCCAACTTGACAACGTCAAAAACGATGCAATTCTGCGAGGCTTCCTCAATTATCGAAGTTGACAGCATCAAAAATGAAGCAATTCTCGCAGACTTCCTTCAAAAATGGAAAGTTGAGTGCAGAGCTGACGGCCTCGTACCAATGCGTTTTGCGATTTGTCCACTCCATCTGTCTAAAGTACTGCGCCTGCCACGACAAGCCAGGTCATACGAAATGCTGCGCCTGTCACGCAAAATCATCTTAGCAAACCTGACGATCTGATGCTCCAAAATGCAACCCCTCTCAGGAAATCAGCGCCCTGACCTCCTAACATCTCTGATGAACATGTCTCTTGTACTGAGACTGCCACGCGACATGCATCTTTCGAGGTCCTCTTCAAGTCTGTGTTTTGCACATTTTGACTTCGAAATGTGCTTCGCGGCGTGCATTTTTCATCTCTCATGCCCCCAGACGGCTCCGCACCTGCCGCTTTAGCGAGCCTACTCTTCGGCCCTCCGGAGCCACAAATCATTGGAAAACACAGTGTTTCGCGACTTTGCTACCTTTTCGCGCACCTGCATCTTCTGTCTTCTGACTCTTTCTCTTCTCTGATCTTCTTTCTTCTTCTCTTCTCTCCTCCGGCTCTTCGATATTGTCGGAAGTTTGACTTCTAAACCTCCTTGGATTATCTTCAAGACGTTTCATCTTATTGTCACAGTAGACCTTATCTGGTTGGTGGTTTCAACTCACCTGCAACTTGAGGCCGGGGGTGGATGACGAAAGCTAGCGGGGTAGGAGAAAGAAGGAAGGGAAGACGTATCTTCAGTGTCAGCAGGGAAATGTCGGTGACAATGACGATGATGATGATGATGATGACGATGATGATGGTGATGGTGATGATGATGGTGATGATGGTGCTCATGATGATGATGATGATGATGGTGATGGTCATGATGATGTTGATGATGATGGTGATGATGATGATGTTGATGATGATGAATGATGAATGATGAATGATGAATGATGATGATGATGATGATAATGATGATGATGATGACGATGACGATGACGAGGACGATGATGATGATGATGATGACGATGACGAGGGCGATGGCGAGGACGGTGACGATGATGATGTTGATGATGATGACGATGATGACGACGATCATGATGGTGGTGATGATGATGATGACGAGGACGATGACGATGGCGAGGACGATGATGATGATGATGATGATGACGATGACGAGGACGATGGCGAGGACGGTGGCGAGGACGGTGACGATGATGATGACGATGATGATGACGATGATGATGACGATGATGATGATGATGGATGATGATGATGATGATGATGGTGGTGGTGATGGTGGTGGTGGGGGGGAGGGGGGGGTCCCCCCCTTTCGCGTGAAAAATCACGTGATGTCCTTGAGCAGCCCCTGGAATACTTGCTAAAGCAAGAAGACTCCAGCTAGCTGACGCTAGCTTTCGTGACAATATTGGTCAGTGGGGATCATCATCCCAACGTTGAAACTAGCAAATATTTGAAACCACCAACTTTCTGCGTTCCAACGGGGTACCATTATCACAAATATATATATATATATATATATATTATATAATATGTATATTAGATTATATTAATATATCATTACCCCAATTATCAAAACAAGTTGGTATATATACCTGTTTTCAGACACACCAAGTCCTCGCCGTCCCAGGGCACCGACCCTTGGAGCTCCACCCATCGCCACGACAAATCATCGTCCTGGGCACCCAAGGGACACAAAGACTTGACCATGTCGATATACATTAACTCATTTGGTGGTTACCATACATGGGGATACCCCAAAATGGTTGGTTTATAATGATGATTGGTTGGTGTACCACCATTTTAGGAAATCATCATTTGGCAAGAATGACTCAACAATCCACGGGAAGACTTGGCAATGGCATCATCCGCAAATTTTCGCAAGCTATTTTGTGCCTACATGGGGGAAGCACTTGGGAGCTCAAACTGCAAAAGCACAGGCCACTCCCACACCAGGATCCCTGACTGTAGGTAGGAAGGGCGTCTTCCACTCAGACGTTCCAGGCATGCGACCTCGAAAGTAGGCGTTGAACCCAAATCATGGTATCTTAGATGGCTAGTCCATCATGATTTGGACCCCAAACTCCCATGGTCACCCGGGGAAACCACCAACTCTTGCCGGTTCCTCTTTGATATATATGTATTTTTCCACAGCCTCAAAAAGATATCGAACACCTACTTTTCCACTAAATTTTCTCTTTGGCAGTTGCTATGCAGGTGCTATAAGCCATCCCCCCTTTTTTCCCGGCCGAGATCCCCATCGGCAAACCGGGCTGCCAAGCGTTCCACCTCAAAGACGCTGAGCCGTCGATGGCCGCACCCTTCATCCGCCTGCGGGGGTAACATCATTGTTTACGGGTCACCATCTGGTTATATGGAAAATGGATGAAAATGGATGATAATGGATGAACATGGCCCATATATGGACTTTTAGGGATGATCTAGCTGTTAACATTTGCTAAACGGGGTGATTTTCCAGGGCTATGTTGGCTTACTGGAAGGGAAGCAGTGCTAAAACGTTCAGGTAACATGCAGCAACTTCGAAGTTGTTCGTCATGATTTTAATACTTGATCATATTTGATCATCATCCCACGTGGACGGACATTAAACAAGCATGTTTGAATCATGTCTCCATCATTCAGCAACCTTGGGCCCTAAACAATTGTATCTCCAAAGATTATGTCAAAAATTGAAAGACCGAAACGCCTTTTGTTTTCAGCATGCAACCTTTGCACGCCGCGTCAGTCATTAGACGATCAGCAGCGCTATGAATTCAATGCTACTGCTGATGGAGAAGTGCACGAAATGTTTTGCATGACCAATTCCATTGCGTGCAGATGCAATCTGCTGGACAGATTCCGGCACCAAGTGATATGCCGCATATATGATAAATGATAAAAGAATGGTTGGGGGATCGCTTAGAACCAAAGGATTGGGATCACTCAGAACCACAGGATCACTTAGAACCAAAAAGCGTCACTTAGAACCACACAAATAGGATCAGCAGAACCACCAGTCCGAATGTTGATGGTTGAGGCTGCTATAACCAGCATGGTGGAAAGAGACCTTTAGGGCAACACTTGGGGACACGGGGCTGGGATATGGGGGGGCTGGGACATGGGGTGGGTTTAGGAGACCAGCATGGTGGAATGAGACCTTTAGGGTAACACTGGGACAAGTGGGGACATGGGGCTGGGACATGGGGTGGGTTTAGGGGACCAGCATGGTGGAATAAGACCTTTGGGGTAGCACTTGGGGACACGGGGCTGGGACATGGGGTGGGTTTAGGGGACAAATGGGGACACGAGGCTGGGACATGGGGTGGGTTTAGGGGACCAGCATGGTAGAATA
>Ga0126342_10014807_pt1 | contig 13728 bp, 13 predicted proteins | sample Cyp1metagenome_FD_92528 | JGI IMG/M metagenome (GOLD analysis project Ga0126342, IMG submission 92528) | Coral microbial communities from Lord Howe Island, Old Settlement Bay, Australia - Cyphastrea 1 metagenome | ecosystem: Host-associated > Invertebrates > Cnidaria > Coral ...
ATAGATAGATAGATAGATAGATAGATAGATCGATAGATCGATAGATCGATAGATCGATAGATCGATAGATCGATAGATCGATAGATCGATAGATCGATAGATCGATAGATAGATAGATAGATAGATAGATAGATAGATATAGGGGATTATAGGGATCAGCACCTACATTTCCCTCGGATTTTGACGGTTCATGCTTTACCTGGTCAATGATCTTTACCCATTGACATAGGGTCTGGTTGCACAAAACACAGATCCATGAGTCTTATCTTGCAACAAAATACGTAGTGGCATCTAACCAAGTGATGTCACTGCAAAACATCTCAGCCCCTTTCTATCGAAGTGGAGGTCATAATGTAGAAACATCAAATGTCAATATCTGCGGCCGTCGTCGTCGACCAAACCTATGCTTTCTAGAAATCCTTCCTATGAAATTATATCACATGGGTCATAAATTCGTTCGGTAGACCCTGAAAGTCATGGGTAGTCAATCAGGGATCATCCCATTTTATTTCTTGGGTAGAACAAAAAAATGCTTTAAACTGCTACCCAGCCAATCTTTGCCATCAAATCCCATGCTTTGTTGATCAAAGGGTGCAGATTGTTTTTTTTCGTCTGGGGCACTTTTCCTTGCTATTTGCTACATTTTGGAGCAAAAACCTGTACTTTGCTGAATTTTGGAGCTAAAATGTGCCATTTGCACTGCTAATCGATTTTTTCCATGGTTTTTACTCGATTTTCCCATGGTGTTCATTGATTTACCCAACGTTTTCATCGATTTTTCCATAGTTTTCATTGAGTTTTTCCATGGTTACAATTGATTTTTCCATGGTTCAATTGATTTGACCTTGCATAACATGCACCTGGTGAACATGTAGAATATAGGTTGAAGCACAACCCTGTTGGGTCTAAATAGTGGCATTGGATACTATCATAGTGTTGGTGGGTTTAGGGTTTATTTTGGGTTGGTTTAGGGTTGGTTTCAGGTTTACTTAGTGTTGGTTTAGGGTTTATTCAAGGTTATTTAGGGTTGGTTCAAGGTTTATTTAGGGTTATTTAGGGTTGGCTTAGATTTATTTAGGGTTGGTTTAGGGTTTATTTAGGGTTGGTTTGTGGTTGGTTTAGGGTCATTTAGGTTTGGTTTAGGGTTTATTCAGTGTTATTTAGGGCTGGTTTAGGGTTTATTTCCGGTTGGTTTAGGGTTATTTAGTTTACGGGTTTATTTAGGGTTGGTTGGTTGGTTAACGGTTTATTTAAGGTTTATGTAGGGTGGGTTTCGGGTTTATGTAGGGTTATTTAGGGTTGGTTTAGGGTCTATTTAAAGTTTGTTGAGGGTTGGATTAAGGTACATGTAGGAAGGTATGTGTGTATAAAGATAGATAGATAGATAGATAGATAGATAGAGAGAGAGAGAGATAGATGAGATAGATGAGATAGATGAGATAGATGAGATAGATGAGATAGATGAAATAAAATAAGATCAAATCAGATAAGATTAGATTAGATTAGATGATTAGGTTAGATTAAATTAGATTAGATTAGATTAGATTAGATAGATAGATAGATAGATAGATAGGCAAAGCATGGTAAAGCCACAAAAGCCACACACCCACAAAAGCCACAGAAGCCACAAAAGCCACAAAGCCAGCCTGGAAAACAAAAAAAAACGAAGAAACATCCCAAAAAAAAATTGCCCTCCTTGATCAAATTCCACTGCTGGTTCAATCTCCGTGATGTGTTGGATCAACCCAGTCTATTTTGTTGCTGAAAGTCCAATGTATACTGTAGCAAAGCCAATCATAAAGCAACCCCGAAATCACAAAGAACATGGGTGGTACACAGACATCCTCTAAACATGGAGGTTTATGGTTTATTGGGTTTCCCACATTGGTTAGGTTTGTGTTTTAATCCCCATCTGCAGCACAGCCAGGCGCAGCTGGAGCCTGCCGGCTGAGCGAAGTGCATCTTATTCACACCGGGCCTCTCGTGTGCCGGCGCATCAAGGCTGCGGCTGCGAAAAGCCATATGGATTCACCACAAAATGGATGATTGAGTCTGATTGAGGTAAATTCCGAGTAAGAAAAACACAACTTTGGTTGTTTAGCTCCTTTGTCGATTGTCATAAATATCCTGGAAACTAACAGAAAGGATGTGGATTTCCGCCAGTGTTTCCTGTGAAAATGATCTATGAAGATCTATGAAGGGTTGGTTTTCCCTGTCAGGAGGGTAGAACTTCAACAATCGAACATGTTAAAAAACATGTTGAAAACCTATAGGGCAATCCCCAATAATTAATGGTGTTCATGAAGATTTCCAGTTGATATCATGAGAAGTGCAATTTTTCGCCCAGAATAAACCTGTTCTTTCTGAAACTGCGCAATCAGAATTAAGGCCGAAAAGGAATCCACCAGAAACGACGTATTGGAAGATGGTGATCCTGTTGATACCTGTCCAACACATCACATCGACTCCATGGTTGGTCAATCCTGGATTTGGGATCAACAATAGGGATGAAACATATCATTAATAATCATTAATATTCATCAATGAATAATGTAATATTCATCATTAATATTCATCATATCATTAATACTCATTAATAATATCATTAATATTACATATATTCACCAATGATATATTATATTGTAATACAGCAAACACATGTCTGAAAGCAACAATCGGTCGGTTGCACTACCCCTATGATTCCTTGTAGGAAGATATACAGTATACCTCTTGCACACATACTTCAACCACACCCAAATCCATATACATACGTATGTTCTCCCCATGTGTATGTCTCAAAATTGGGTACCCCATTGCAGCCCCTGGTTTTCGAACATCAATTTTGAAAAAAACCATGTCAATATATGTCAATGTTACCTATTCCTATTCGAAATCATACCCCATTATCATGAACATCATATTATGGCGATGTTTTTCCCCCATTTTTGGGTGGCCATAAGTGGGCCTCGCCAAGATCTCTTCGCGGAGCGACTGCGAGGGGCGACGGATTGAAATCTCATCCACAGATCCACAGTGAGAATGAATTAACTATAGCTATCCTTTAAAAATCCATGAAAACATCCATTAACTATAGTTAGATCATGTTAGATCATTATGGAAAATAAGAAATGTTTGAAACCACCAACCGGTTTAAAACAATATCACATCAGATAATACCAAAAAACGGCTCCAGCTACTCCAACTTATCATAAAAAAGAAATCCCAGAATTTTTCCAGAGATTTTCACTGACATTTTTCTTGGCTCTATAATGACCTCCCTGTTTGAACGGGGGGAACCCGGATCGGCCGGATCGGCCTCCACTAAACCCGCGCTGTTGGGCACCACATCCAACAGAAGGACCTCCATCCGCTGCTGTGGCACCTGGCACTTCACCAAGTTCGAAAGCCGAAGCCATGTTTAGCCGGAAATTCACTATAACTATTAGGTACCATGAAGTACTATTATAGTTAATAATTATATAGTTAATAGTTAATATAACAGTAATAGTACTATTAACTATATAGCCACCAGTTAATAGTACTATTAACTTAAATATTAACTATTAACTGTTAACTGTTAACTATTAAGTATATCACACAGTATATCTGTATCTCAACTTATGAACTATTGATTAAGTTTGTGAACATAATTGAAAACTATGGTTTATGGTAGATATTTCATAGATAGTAATGGGGTTTATAAACCCATGAGGTTGATGATATGGAGATTTCCCACGTCATGGGGGTATTCCAGATCATCCAGAATTAGACCATTTGGTATTGAAACAACCATGGTGACTCGGGGATCACCCATTTTAAGAATCCCCCCTCCACATGAAAAAAACATGTGGAACACCCACCATTTGTAGATCATGTTGTGAAATCATAGGTTTTCTATATATTAACATAGTAAGGGGTGTTGTTGGGAGGAAGAGATGAAGGAACACCTGGAGTAATCATGAGGAAATAACTTGATATAATTTGATAGCCAGCCGGGCCAACCGCTAACCGCTATCTCAGTTGTTTCATTTTCGGGCATCCCACCATGGTCCCAACATGAAGCCTTGGTCCCAACATGAGGTCCTTGAAAATTATCCAGAGCATGGCTACACGCCCTGCGAGCCACCTGACATATGTCAAAGGATAACACCTTTTGCATCCTTTTGCATCATTAATCTGGTAAACCAAAGGCCATAAACCTACGTACCATTTGTGGACGATGTTTACCACCCATTATTTGGCAAGATTGGGGATGTTTTATTATGCGTTTACCACATTTGAATCATAATCTAGCATCCACGCTTCACCTTGAGTATGAAGTTTAGGCAACGATGCATCCAGAATAAATCGACCATCATTTCATTTCACCTCATCGGTTGGGGATGAATCAATGTTTGTCAACAGGGTGCCCCAAAATAGGGTGTCCCATTTTCAGACAACCCCCAAAAAACATATTCTTGGTTGTGTAAATCTCTCACTTATACCCCATGGATATATATATATATATATATACACAAGTATAATTATACATCCATAATTATCAATTGATATAATCCCATGGTTGGTAAATTGGTTGGTCTTATAATCCAGGTATTAAGTATACATACTAATACCATGAGATTATCCATATATTGATTGGTAAAATTGTTCTTCTACGACTCACCCCGGCCTGCCCCAGAGGCCGCCGTTGCAGAGGCGCCGGCGGCACGGCGGGCACGGCGGGGAGCGGTGCCGGCGGCCGTGCTGGCGGCCGTGGGCGGCCTGGTGCCTGGTGGTGAGTACGCAACGGTTGATTGGTGAATTTGTTGGTTAAGAATGGCTGATGAATTGGAAAACCATAGGAAAACCATAGGAAAACCATAGGAAAATGGTGGTTTAATGGGATTTAATGGGATTTAATAGGATTACCCTCTGGTAAACTAACATAGCTATTGAAAATGGCCCATTTGTAGATGGTTTACCTATTAAAAATTGTGATTTTCTATAGCTATGTTAAATTACCAAGAGGGTATGGGACTTAATGATGATTTATAATGGTGATTAATAAATATTTTTTGGGATTATGATGAATAATGATTCATGGTTGATATACCCTCTTTGGTGAATGAAGTGGGAGTTCTACTACTGCGGTTATTGGGGATGATTATAAAGCCATAGGATTGGGAAACCTGGAAAAAGCAACTATGATAACTATGTGATGGGATACCCTCTGGTAATTTAACATAGCTATTGAAAATGGCCATAGAAATAGTGGATTTTCCCATTAAAAATGGTGGATCTTTCCAGTTCGCTATGTTAAATTACCAGAGGGTAGGGGATGTCTGTTAGGATGTTTTCTTTCCAGCTTGGGGAGGCTACATCCGTGCAGCTATCTTTGGACCCTAGTCACCATGGATGACCTGGGTTTTTGGGATCGCCTTGACGACCCAACTTGCCTAGTGATTTCCCAGTATATCCCCATATGAGCTGTTTACATTTGTTGACTATCAATTTCGATATATATATATATAATAATAACAAAAAATGCTAACACTGAAATTCCCTGGTCACATAAAAAAAGGGCGAAGCTCCAAAAAACGGCTTTTTGGAACTTTTTGGGATAATTCTCCCCATCCATGGCATCCTAGTGGCTAGCTCTGTTTTTTAGACACGTTGTAACCATCTACGAGGTGCAAACATTGTGTATAGTGTTACCATCTGGTTATGACTAACATAGCCATGGAAAATCACCATTTTTAATAGGTAAACCATCTGTAAATGGGCCATTTTCCATGGCTATGTTAAATAACCAGAGGGTACAATGTGTTACAGAATCAAGTAAATCATCATATTCCGTCATATGATTTTCCCGTGAATTGGAGCTAGCCTATTTTCAGACACACCCAAATATCAAGGGATAAAAACAAAGCTACCATTCAAGGTTCACCCTAAATATGACATGTCGGGAAAATTTGTGGCCATCAATCTTTTAAACCATGGATGATTCACTATATCACTATTATGACCGTAATTACAACTATTCTATTATCTTCTGCGATTAATGAAACAATCCATCATGTTTGTTGATGGTCTTGGTGGGTAATTTCCCCAAAAATCATCCCTTTCATGGACTTCGTTGAAGGAGAAATCTACAGGAAAATTCCAAAAAATCCGCAGAATCACCCTACTCTGTAGCCACTCCTGTGGTCGCATCGCCGGCATCGCCAGCGGCCGGGGTGGTGCTGGTGGCGCTGGCGGCAGTGCCTGGTGCGAAGCAAAAAATCAGAGGATTTTCACTTCCTTCACGGGACATCACCAGCGTTAAATGGATTTTAAATGGATTTTGCAGCATTTTAAAGGGTTTTAGAGGATCTTCTTTTTCTGTGACATGGACTGCCTTCTCTCTCGCCTTGTCAAGAGAAGGTCCAGCGACCTGAGACACTGTCATGCCAGGATTTTGTACGAACGTGGAATATACCAATGATTAACAACCGAGCATAGTTTACCATAGTTAACCATGATATACCACATGATTATATTTTTCACTCTTGATGTCATTTTAGTTTATTTTTGACATGTTGTAGTATTCCGGGAATTCGATAGACATCAAAGGAGTACACCCATCACAGCTAAAGTCGATATATCCACAATACGCAAGAAATTGGCATGAACGATCTCAGTTATAAGTTGCTTTACGAACCCATCAAACTATGCTTGTAATATCTTGTAATCACCATAGACGCTCGTTATACCAGTTGTAAATCAACTCAGCTAACGAACAGGTGCAACAGAAAATCTCATGAAATCACGGCAAAAATCTCGGCAAATCATCATTTTCTCCCATTGAATCTCCAGTCAATCTCAGTAAAACCCCAAAATACCATATTCTCATGACATTTATCCATATGGATGTTTCCTAAGTCATGGGGGTATCCCCAAATCATCCATTTTAATAAATTATTTTCCATTATAAACAATCCATTTTGGGGTACCCCCATTTTAGGAAACCCCCATTTTTTTCCCATCTTTTAATCCGCATTTTCTGGTCTTCTCCAGGCTCTCGGGACTCGTTTGAGGGGCCGATTTTTACGCCAAGCGACTCGCCTCTTCATGGGAGGTGGCGCCACCTGGTTTTGCTCATGGCAACCGGGAAAAACACACACACACTTCATATACACGGTATTTTAATGTCTTTAATGATCAATAGGGATTTAGTGGGTACTACATATTTTTCTACATGAAAATCATGAAAATTGAATTATTTGGTATTAGATATTATATAGATGCTGAATTAGATGAATAACTTCTGTTAAATGGACACTGTGAGTCATGGATGGACATTCTGGATTTGAGTCGTTGGATAATAATATAGTGGAACGCATCTAAAATAGATTGCAGAATCGATGGAAGAAAGACCACTAATGAATAATGTGGGATTCACCCTTGCTGCCGTAGACTTCCGATTTTGGAGGGTTGGAATCAAAGCCCATTGGGGGGATATTGGGGATAGGTTATGAACTTGGGTTTACCACATTAATGACTGATGGATGGAATTTTGAGTGGAAGAACTGGAGAAAACATGTGAAATAACTTGTAGAACATGAACAACTACCATCCATTTCTATCGGAAACTTATCTGTGTATGGTTCAACGATTCTAGGAAATTTCAACAACATGGATTTGTTTCAAGATACTTGAAGTGATGTACACTCTGGCAAGAGGCAAATCACGTCGCCAGAGTGATTTACAATTTGATCCTTGGAGTAGTCACTATAGTCACTGCAGATAGCTTTGGGACACCATCTATTCCTTGGTGGGAATCGTCTTTCCAACTGGGGCTACCGGGGCTACCTGTCCCACAAGTGACCATCCAAACTGTGTCGTCCCTTCGACCAGTTAACACGACCCCACCTCCACTTCTTTCTTCGCCTGCAAAACTTCTGTTTTTTAACATGTTGAAGCTGAACACAGCAGAACTCATATATATTATATTAAGAACCCACATATATTTTTTGAAACTAATATATATATATATATATTATATCAAGATTGGAATTCAGAAACCCTCAAAGATCAAACCACTGCTGATTAAATCCTCAATTTCCAAAGGGGCAAATCGAAACGCCCAGGCTTCGCTACCTGCAAAGTCTCCAAACGCGCTTTGGTCTTTTCGAAAAGTTCATCGAAACTCCTGAGACTCAGGTGGTGATGACTGTTAAAAAACTAATCTGGCACCAGCGTCACAGTGAACATATATATATATGTAGGATATTATAGGTATATATAATTAATTATATATATAGAGGTATAGGTATGTAGACTATGTTTAGATGTCAGATACGAATCTCTACAGATCCAAATCCTTTTCAATCTGATTTAACATATCGCCAAATCAACCGCTCAACCGGTCACGTGAGGATCCACCGGTGCGAAACGAAGCGCCAGCCGCGGTCCTCTTCTTTGTGTCCACTGCTGGGACAGTCTGCGCAAGCGGAGTGAGGAAAAGTGCAGTGAGGGTTGGGTTTGTCTGAAAATAGGGTCTATATAAATCCTAAAACCACAAGGTTCATCATCTTCCTCATTGAAACTGCCATGACTGGGTGTGATGTTCATCTATTTTCAGACACACCCAGAACTGGATAGTTGTTGACATCTGCAGACAACACCACTGAAATAAATGCAGACAACCATCATGTTATATTATATCCATTCATATCCCCAGCTGAAAGAGAATACATTTGTCATTGCCTTTTTCCCAAACAAGGTCATTATTGGGCGCAGGCTCTCATGCCATGCTCCGATTTTTTGAAGCAGCTGAAACATCTGATGCCGCAATCCTTGACCGTTCACACGCTTCATTTTTAGACATTCATGCATGATTCCATGCAATTCTAGGGGTAAAATCCCAATGATTGCTGGTTAAATGAGTTAAATGCCATGAAGAGCAACCGCAACTGGTGAAATTTCACCAACTTCCTTGAAGCTCCGCACCGTCCCAGGAAGCTTGTTGGGGTGTCCCAGAATGGGGTATACCATGGTATACCCTAAAATGGTTGACATATGGGGGGTGTTTTATAACATGATCATAAAGCTTTATAAAACTGTAAAAAAAAACAAACACATATAAAACTTACATTTGTGATCACAACAAATGACCTCATGTTGATACCTTTTGGTCATTTAACGTAGCTATGGAAAATCACCTATTTCATGGGAAAATCCACTATAAATCACCATTTTCAATAGCTATGTTAAATTACCAGAGGGTAAATTTACGATCGATTTCATGGGAGACCGAATGGCGAAGAAAAAAGCACCGGCCTTGCAAGGTGCCGAGGGCCCTGGTGTTGCCTTGCGCCAGAGATGCTGATGAGAATATGAATGGTGGGAATAACAAACACATATCTATCATAGCAACAATATATATCCCAAAAAAAGCACACACACACATATATATAATATTATATAATTATGAAGACAAGCTCTTGAAATGGTGATCACACCACAGGGCAGTTGTATAGGCCAGGCCCTGATTTTGCACAGTGACAGATCTCCTCTTTTTGAATTCAAACTTGGCCGCAGCAGCAGATGCTTCGTTGTGCCATGAGGAAAGCTTATATAATTATGTATATATATATATATACACACACTCATATTTATTCTATGATTTTATGTGTATTGTTTAGGGATTAGTTGCTTGGCATTGAGCATTGAATCATACGTCTATGCAGTCTATGCATCTCTGCGGTCAATCATTTTTTGAACCATTCTAACACTGCCCATTTGTGGTTCGTATGTTAAACCCAGGCTGATTGGATTGAAGGGTCGACCCTGACAATTTCCCCAAGTAGCAGTCTCCATATCGAGTTACTGATGGAAGCGCAGGGCTGGGATGTTTTGGGAGCAGGTTCTCCTGGCAGTTCCGTCAAACTCAATTGCAATCGTGAATGGCTTGGAGTGGTTGGTGATTTATATAGGCTTTAATGGAATTTGATGGGATGTATATTCAATTATTATGGATCAATTTAAGGGAAATCTAGAGGAACCCAGAAAATTTACGCGTTTGATGCAGATTCCATTTGAACCAGTTCTGGGAGATGAGAGAGACCATTTTTAGCTCAAACAATAAATAAGCTATCCGGATATCTCATGCATAAAGAGGTGTGAACAACAAACCTGACTTAGATCTAATTAGTTGATTTACAGCACCAAAATCCCGGATTTGGATCTACATCTACCAAGGGCCTGAACCAACGAAACCAATTCATGAGCCAGGCATGTCTACGGTCTACGCGATGTGCACAAGTTCGGCCCTAGAACTGAATGAGTCAAGTCCGTTGCTGAAACGATGTAAATTCCCTAGTGCAGCCTATGCATGGGCATCCCCTCCTGCGAGCATCCCACGGCCATCTTCGGGACCAACACTTCGCCTGGCCACGGAGCCACGTCATGGATTGGAATGGTGTGGAATGGTGATTTTTCTTAAGGATTCAATGGGATATCCTGGGATTTGAGGGGTATCAACATTCAGAAAAACCATGAAAAATTGCTTGATTTAAGGGACAGTCCATGGAAAATTCCCATAAAAAAATCATGGGAATCATCAACTACGATGGATTCCTGGATCGACTCAACGAAACACTCCTGGGTCACCGAAAGTTTAGCACAAGAAATCACAACACACTACGCTTCACTGAGCCTTGAACTTGAATCCGTAGCTATCCACAAATTCTGGGTCAGATCTGGAGGAAGTATTGATATATGTACCATACACAGAGCATTTTGGGCATGGATCAAGACTCTTGTCCTACCATTTGATAGGATTTGTTACAAGAGATACTCAACATTGGACAAAACCAACTGTTGTAAATAATGCGTCTTGCGGAAATCATGGTTGACGTGGGGGAAACTCCAGTATTTTGCCCACAACACTATAGTGAAAGATGGGTCATACACATCATATTTGAGGGTTTTCCTGCAAGTCTGAAACTGAATGCGAAGCCGCAGAATTCGAAGCAGCCCCAGGCCACAAGAGCTTCAAATTGCGCTGTTTTTGGTCTCGTTTCAAACTGCGAATGTCCTGACCCTGGTCTGTCAGGGCCTGAACTCGCCTCTGTCAACCGATGTTTCGGCGGAACTTCCGGTCAGATGGGCATGGCTCAACAATGTGGTACCAAGCAGATCGAGCGGCGTCTTGCGGTTCTATTCATCACTACATCCAAGCTAAAGATCAATTGGAGCCATGCAAAATTCAAATTTCACGGCTTCCTCACAGGGGAACCAGGAGTTGAAATCAGTAAGCATTTCATCACTTTTACGGCCAAACATCTGCAAGTCACTTGTAATCTTCAATGAATTTGCTCAGAGCACTGCAAGCATCTCGCTTCAACTCGTCTACCATCTCTTGACTCTGCCAAAAGGCACCTATGGCAGTGGGTGGCTAATTGCCCAAAACATCCAAAACCAAGCACCAAAATCGGAAACTGTTAGGTGTATGTGTGTGTGTGCGTGTATTAGAATGTTTCTGAGGCTAATTAAGTCAGTGGCTACTGACTGGGTATGGGGTTCTATTTCCCTTCCCAGTCACCTAGTCAACTCCAGAGAAAGTCAATTAACTAGTTACTAGTTCATGTAAAAAAACTATTCCCCATTCCTATACGATCCGATACGTACATATACAATCATATACATATTATATGCATGCATGCAAGTATATACTAAGTGCATGTATGTTACTATGTAGACACGTTAAAACCCCCTAACACTACAGATATAGTTTATGCATGCTTATGCATGTGTATGCACACATTGAGGTATCTGCATTACGAACTAGGAAGGGGGATGAACTATAGAAAAAACATGAAAAAAACACCAAAATGTCTCTCAAACTATCCAGCTACTGAGCTCTTCGAGCACTTCCGTCTCATACTGCACGCTGCTCGGACCACGTGTTTGCACTATCCTGGCGAGCAGCATTGATGCGTGTAGCATTTCACCGGAAACACTGGTTGTTTTGGTTGTCCGGTGAAAAGCAAGTGTCAAAGGGAACCTGACTTTGAACAAAACAATCGACTTGCTTGTTCCAACCATCTGACAGCCAACCCGATCCACCACTCTCTGCCACGTTCCAATCTTCATGTGAACTGGCCAATCACTTTGAGAGGATCCCTGTGAGCAGGGCAAAGATCTTAGTCACTGGTCAATCCCTGTCCTTATGAAAGTATATCAAAGTTTCTTCAGAAGAAAGCAGGGATTCAATAGCATTTGCTGAAAGACAACAAAACATATATGGATTCAGAAAATGATGCATTTCACCTTGGAAAAGTATAAGTAAATTCAAATCATCTTGAACAAACAATGCCATGGCATCATGGTTCCGCTTCCTCGTGAGATCCGCAACAAGCGCAAGGTACTGCTCGAAATTTTCAGCCCTTGGTGGGTCTGCCAGAGTGGTTCTACACCAAACTGATGGATTCTAAGGTTTGCCTACTAGCTCCCATATCACCAAGGTGGTTAGCTATGCACAGTAATGGATTACATTCCAGGTTTCTTGGCAGTATATACATGTATATACTATAAATCTACAACATACTAAATATGTGTATATATATATACATAGAATTATATTGTATAAATCCAATTCTGCTTTCTTGACAATTCACTCCGCCTTTTTAGCTCTATCCTTTTTCAGCGGTGGTACAGTAGCTAGCCTTCATGTTTGGGCGTTACCAGTGTGCCGCAAGCGGCACCTGTCCTGCCATCTCTCCTTAAGCCTGGGAGTATCTCGTAGCATGATCTGTCTCAAAATTATGAAATTGCCACCATGCCCCCATCATCCCCATCCGTGCAGGTATGTCTTGCAATTTTTTTAGGTAGCTTGGTGGAGCCCACTACTTGAGACCTGCATACACCTGCCTGGTTGGACAATGTTGAAACGTGGCCAAGAATCTTGATCATCTCAGGCCGGACCACCTGCTCACCATAAACCTGAGAGGTGCAAAACGCGAATTCCACCAACACTTCCCGGCAGCAAATGACCGTCAGGACCTGCCCCAAACAAAATTGCGAAGTTGAATGGATGTGAATGAACATTGGGTAAACGGAATCTTGCAAGATTTACACCTACAAAAACTAGACGACGGATGGCCCGAGAGCGTAGAGGAGCAGGGTCTTCTCTTGTTAGTATGGAGACACCACATTACAAAACAATATATTAAAGATGTGTTATAGGCAGTCGAGAAGAGGAGTATCAAGACAATATAGCACAAGTACAAGACAATAGTTTGCATTGCAAACACTTACACAGAAGCTTTTACACAGAGCAAACTTTTACACAGAGAACCCCTTACACAGAGAAACTTTTACACACAGAAACTTTTACACACAGACACTTTTACACACAGACGCTTTTACACACAAGGCACTTTTACACACATACACTTTTACACACAGGCGCTTTTACATACAGGCAATTTTACACACAGACGCTTTTACACACTGTTGCTTTTACACAGAAGCTTTTACACACAAAGCTTTTACCCACCGAAGCTTTTACAGACAGAAGCTTTTACACACAGACGCTTTTGCACAGACGCTTTTACACACAATCACTTTTACACACAGACACTTTTACACACAGAAGCTTTTACACCCAGACCCTTTTACACACAGGAGCTTTTACACACAGAAGCGTTTACACGCAGACGCTTTTAGACACAGAAGCTTTTACACACAGAAGCTTTTACACAT
>Ga0126342_10014808_pt1 | contig 13728 bp, 18 predicted proteins | sample Cyp1metagenome_FD_92528 | JGI IMG/M metagenome (GOLD analysis project Ga0126342, IMG submission 92528) | Coral microbial communities from Lord Howe Island, Old Settlement Bay, Australia - Cyphastrea 1 metagenome | ecosystem: Host-associated > Invertebrates > Cnidaria > Coral ...
ACAAGCATGATTCCGGCAGCTAAGCTCTGAAACAAATTTCTTGCCACAGGCTGCTCCATGACGGTGTATCCATGAATTGACACATGCTGCCTTCCAGGCTTCAAGACGATGCAACGGAACAGTATCTGTCCCATTGAACACAGCCACAAAAAAAATATATCCCACAATTCATTAATCCATCATGTTCGCAATCTTTTGTTGTCTGTCAGCAGCAACAATTAAGACCTTACTGGGTGGCAACCAATTCGTTTTTGGGCCTTGCCCCTTTCGCTTTTTGCTTTGCTTGTCTGCTGGATGGCGAAACGCAAATCTGGCTGGGGGATCTGCGTGTCGCCTTTTGCTTGGTTGTTTTTGTTTCTTGTTCTGGGCTTAGGATTTGCCATGCTACATGTGACCACCTGTGTCTTCGAACTGCTTCTTCGCATGCAAGGACCGACCTGGTCAACGCTCTCCAGACCCACTGCCGCAAGACCACATACTGCAATGAGACTTTGGAGCAAGTGATGATCGACGTGAACCAGAGTACACAGCTGGGCGATCTGGCTGGAAGACGTTCCAGCCATTGGAGGCCTTCTCCCTGATCCTGACACTAAAGGCAGATTCACGGGTCCCTTCCTGCGTCTCTAGAACCCCAAAAATGGGAAATAAGAGGAGCTAAGAAAAGGCACTTCTGGGTCCGCTCGGCAGGCTCCAAACGGAAATAAGGGTGAATACCAAAAATAAAATACTTCCCGCCTTTCTTTGCAAATCTTCCTCCAGCTGGTGTCTCGACAAGGTGGTTCTCTATTGCCCTCTTCTTGGTTTACCGTCTGCTGTGGTCCGCGGCTCCTGGCTGGGGGGACCCTTAGTTTCCGCAGAGTTGTGTTGCTTCGTTTACTCACCGCGTTCGGTATGGCGTTTTTGTGATCTCGTTGTGTTTTTGCTTCATCCGCATTCCAATCTTTATAAATCTGCTGTCAGATCCTGACGCCTCAACTGACCATCCGTTCATATTGCCTTTGAGATTTGTTTGTTTTGTTTTGCTGTTTTGGTTTGGTTTTTGTTTGTTTTGTGCATTTGGTTTGCTGTTTTTGCTTTGTTCTCTTTGTTCTTTCCACCGGCATTGTGACGGCTTGTTGCATCACTGCGTTAATTAAATAATTCACTAATATGCAACATGCTATCGAGCGCGTTGGACGGAAAAAAAAGTTTACCGTCTGCTGTGGTGTCGTCTCTTGCTGTCTCTTACTTTGATTTCAATTTCTTTCCTCTTTGCGGTATTTCTGCTAAATCATTGCTCAATCACATTTTGTCGTATATTTTATTTAGTTAATTTATCTTTAAGTGATTTTTAAAAGAATACCTTATTTTCAATCTTTGAATATATACTTTAAAGAATATTTATTTTGAGTATACTAGAGGATGGATTGTGTGAAGGATTTACCCGATGATGTGCTGAGTAAAATTGCGTCTTTTAAAATTGGATACCCAAATATTTGAAATTTAAATATTGCCATATTGATACATTAAAGAGAAGACAATAACCAGGCATTTGGAATCAAGAAAAAAATATATATATAATTGAATACTGTATTATGAGAGAGGGAGCGCCATTTAGTTTAAAAAGTTTAAAGCACATAAAAACATAAGGGAAAAAAGAATTATTATCTTCAATTTGTGAAGAAGAAGATGAATTAAATTGTAGAGTTAAATTTGATATTGAAGTTCAGTTAGTGGCAAAACTCCCAGAAAAGGAATATGGTGAAAATGAATTTAGTTGTAGGGAGATTCATTTTATGAATGACTTTGATGAATATGTAGATGAAGATAATGTAGATAAAATATTAGAGAAAGCAGTTGAAGAAATACAGGAAGATATAGATGAAGACAGTGATAAAGATAGTATCATAGAAATACAAGCATTTCATTTTAGATTAATGATTATTGAAGACATTTACTACTAACATAACTCTAATAATACTATTTATTAGATTTATGGATTTTGAAGATGGGATTAGTAAAGGGTACGGGTTTATCTTTATTGTTGTCTTTTGTATAGTTTGTTGTGGGGTGGTTTTTGTTTTGTTGTTTGGTTGTTTTGTTTTGGGTATGGAATGGATGAGGTGATGGTGTATTGACAGTTATGATTTATATAAAATGGATGAGGTAATAGATTGTTAGTAGTTCTGATTTATGAGGAATGAATGAGATGATGGTATAGGTGGCAGTGATGATTTTGTGAAAAATGAATGAGGTGATTGATGGTAGGTAGTGATGATTTTGCTGTTGTTTGTCGATTGTTCTGTTTTTGGGTTTTATTATTTTGCTGTTATGGTTTTATGGTATTATTCTTTGAACTGTTGTGATTTTGAAAAATGGATGAGGTAACTATACTTTGACTGTTATGATTTTCATTATAGTTTTGATAGTGTTGAAAAAATGAAGTAATCAACAATATTAAAAATCTGTGCTTAGACTGTTATGATTGAAATTAAAAAACTTCTATGAACTGTTGTTTTAGGCATTTTTTCCCCTCCCCCTCTAAGTTCCCGGGGCATTTTGAAGCAGTCTCGGAAGCAGATGGTTACGGGCTCGAATCCTGCCAGGGCCGTCCATTTTTTTCCCCTGTCCATTTGATGTCCGCCAACACATCCTGCAGCCGATAGATAATTGTATATATACATAGTTGTGTATATATATATACATGCATAGTCATGTATATACATACACAGTATATATATATATATATAAATACACATATGTATATATATATATATATACATCACTATGTAGCCCAATGCAAGCAAGCCGCTTGTTGAGATGAGATGCAGGGCACAAACAGCATCCATCGCCCACACATTCCGCAGCTGCTCTGCCATAAAAAGAAAGTTGTCAACAAACATATCTGTACAGTCATCCTCTCTCATTAGATTTGGTTGAGTATATATTTTTAAGTGCACATATATATATATATATACAATACATAATTGTATATATACATTGTTGTGTATATATATATACATGCATAGTCATGTATATACAGTATACATATATATACAGTATATATATAACATATGTAAATATATATATATGTATATATATTTATATACATAACTATGTAGCCCAATGCAAGCAAGCCGCTTGTTGAGATGTGATGCAGGGCACAAACAGCATCCATCGAGTTCTTTCTGCTTTAGGTCAACCAATTTAAGTCCCATGAAGAATTATAGTTTTGGCTGGGGCCCAAATCTTCTAAAGACACCATCTTCTTTCATTTCGATGTTTCACTACCTCCACAGAAGCGTACATGTTGTCCGGATACAAAGATGCCTCACCAAAACAGTCTCCTCCATATCCTTCTTTTTCATTCGGGTCAAAACTGTGTCGATTTGAGCCCCATGGAAAATTATAATTTTCGAATATCTTCGATGGGGCCCAAACTTTATAGAGTCACCATCTTCTTTGGTTCACATGTTCCAAACTTTCTGGAGGAACTATCTTCTTTAGTTCTGCTGTTTTCCGACTTGCAACGGCCGCCTACATGTTGTTCGCATGCGCAAGATGCCTCACCAGAATTTAAGCTCCATAGCGTTCTTTCTGCCTCAAATCAACACTGTGTCGATTTGAGCCCCATGGAAAATTAACATTTTCGATGGGGCCCAAACTTTATAGAGTCACCATCTTCTTTGGTCCACATGTTCCAAACTTTCTAGTTGCACCATCTTGTTTGGTTCTGATGTTTTCCGACTTGCAGCAACCGCCTACGTGTTGTTCGCATGCGCCAGATGCCTCACCAGAACTTAAGCTCCATAGCGCTCTTTCTAACTCAGATCAACATTGTGTCGATTTGAGCCGCATGGAAAATTATAATTTTCGACGGGGCCCAAACTTTTTAATTGAGTCACCATCTTCTTTGGTCCAAATGTTCCAAACTTTCTAGAGACACCATCTTCTTTGCTTCTGCTGTTTTCCCACTTGCAACAACCGCCTACCTGTTCTTCGCGTGCACAAGACGCCTCACCAGAATTTAGGTTCCATAGCGTTCTTTCTACCTCAAATCAACACTGTGTCGATTTGAGCCCCATAGAAAATTATAATTTTCGATGGGGCCCAAACTTTATAATAGAATCACCATGTTCTTTGGTCCCCCCGTTGCAAACTTTCTGGACGCACCATCTTCTTTGGTTCTGCTGTTTTCCGACTTGCAACGGCCGCCTACATGTTGTTCGCATGCGCACGATGCCTCACCAGAATTTAGACTCTTTAACGTTCTTTCTACCTCAGGTCAACACTGTCTCGATTTGAAATTTTCAATGGGGCCCAAAGTTCTTAATAGAGTCACCATCTTCTTTGCTGCACATGTTCCAAACTTTCTAGCGGCGCCATCTTCTTTGGCTCTGATGTTTTCCGACTTGCAACGGCCGCCTACATGTTGTTCGCATGCGCAAGATGCCTCACCAGAATTTAGGCTCCATAGCGTTCTTTCTAACTCAGGTCAACACTGTGTCGATTTGAGCCCCATGGAAAATTAATATTTTCGATGGGGCCCAAACTTTATATAGAGTCACCATCTTCTTTGGTCCACATGTTGCAAACTTTCTAGCGAAAGTGCCTTCTAACTTTTTCCAGTACCCATGTTTCACATGTTATAGGACTGCAACTTGAAACTTACACTTGTTCTGCAACACCCTCTTGCATCCTTCCATGTGGATCACTCTCGTCTACCCTTCTTTGCATATTTCCGAGTTCACCTCACCTAGTTCCACAGTTATTTGCCATTTAGCTTTCGTTCACCCCCCCTGGGCCTCAAGTGTGTTCTTTGGTTGCTTTTTGTTGATGTGCTTTCAGTATGCTCTTTCGACACGGCTGTGCAGTATCTTATTTTTCAATTCGTTTCCAATGCTTTCACTTTTATTGCATCAGTACAAAGGACCGAACCACTGAGCTTAATCGGCCACACTCCGAGGCTGCTGGTTGGCCCCTCGCTGTCTTTCATCAATAAGTTGTCTGGGGTGGAAATTCGCGTGCATGTTTTTGCAGAATTCAATTAATTCAATTAATGCGTTTTCGGATCTGCGTGATCTTGCATTCTATGGTTTCACAGGCAAAAGAGCGTGCCACAGAGCACTAGCGGCCAAACCGGAGAAAACAAACATATCAGAGAGTCCTCTGAGCAAGGAAAGCTTCGTTCCCTCGTTGTCTACAAAAAAAATCGTACGCTTGTTGCTGTACAAAATTTGCCACAACATCGCTGAAAGGAGTGCTGCTACGGCTTCAACTTCAAAGATGATCTGCTTCTGCTGGCACTCCTTGAAAAAGATGATAGCCTTATTGGTAAGGGTCAGCAAACATAAAACAAATCTGTTTCTTTTTTAAACTGTCAAGATCGGTCTCAACTTACAACTGACTGATCAACAATTTGGTTTTACAAACCTCAAACTTTAATCTTGGTGATGCGGAAATAAGTTAGTGATTTCCGCTTTGGAAACAAACAAATTTTCCACAAATTTAGTGATGACTGTTGTCCATTTATTTACTTCTCACGGTTTATTTTGTGAGCATCACACCAATTCTATGTTGTGTCTGCAACATCTCCTTTCAAAGTGTGGGTGGGTGGGTCAAAAATTCTTATGGGAAACCAAAATACCCGCCCGTCTTCATCCCACCCGGTTTCCTCTAGGTTTGTACGACCTTGTGTTTTCTTAATTAAACCGTTTGTGTTGGGCAGCAGTCGAACTTTCCCCGCAGCGCGACAAAAATAATCTGGGCACAGTGCGGGTGAAACCATTTTTTGATCAGTTGATTTTGTCTGGACGTTCGTTGTCAATGTTTTGACTGACCACCTGATGTGCTTTCACGTTTTCGGCGACGGCGTGTTACGATTTCAACGACGACGACGCTTGTTTTTTGTTGACGGTGTTGCGTTTGTTGGTCAAGTGTTCTTGATTTATGTTTGAGGGTCTCTTTGCGCGGCGCGTCGTAACTGACCTGAAACAATAATGTTTTTTCTCCAAGTAAAGTTCTCAACTTTTCATCAGCTGCCAGAGAAAAGAAAAAAACCCTGCCACAAGCAAAAACAACTCCGCCTAGCCCGCAAGGCCATGTTGGATGGTCACGTTCGTAGCATGCATCAGTGAAAACAACCACATTTTCCGAACTCAACGCACCAACCTCTCTAGGAATATTCTTTTCCAGCAGGTCATGAAACATGCGCAAAAAAAAATGTTTTTTTCTGTCGTTTTTGATCTCTTGCCAAGTGGTTCAATGAATATTGAATAAGCTGAAGTGACATTTCACGTTGCTTTTCTGAAATTGAAGACAAAGCGCCCGGTTTGTCAACTTTCGGTGCGAGTGGTGGGCGGGAGGGTTGCCCCACGCTTTTGTTCCTTTCGACCCACCAAGCACCCCTACAACCACCTTTTTGACTTCAAACAGTTCATAGTGGCCGACCCCCAGCCAAGAGGGCTGCGAGTCATTTCCCAGCTTGAAAACAATGCTTGCATGCTGCAGTGAAAGTGGTTCAACGAATAATGTATGCATATTTTTCAGATGCCGCATGGGCATCAGGACCGGATTGACCGAATTTGCTACCCACAGCGACCAGCACATTTTTCGAAATTTGCCACATCCTTTATCCGCCACAGATGTGGTTCAAACATACGGGTTCTGCTGTGAATGACGGTTTTTTGATTCAAACTTTGGTTTTGCGCACGCATAGAATCTTTGGAACACATGTGAACCAATCATTTAGAGATTCGATTCACCAATGGTTTTTTGACATAATATTGCGCATTCAAATTTCGTATCGACAACCATAATGGGTTGGGACATGCATGTTTCAAAGAAAAGGTTCACAAAACCCCATGCTTGACATGATAATCCCCAAACAAATTGTCTTCCAAAACAAAGTTTGGTATTAATTTCCATGGGTGGTACATGATTTAACTAAAAACAACTTAAGTGCTTTCCTTCACGATGGCATTGATCAAAGATGGACAGCGTTGCGAGCAGAGGCTTGCGGGATGCGGTCAATTTGTTAATCTTGTTTGATGGAACGCATATGGTAGCAACTGGACTTGTGATGATGGTTCGAATTCCCTTGCCCAAAATTGATGCTTGCATTGATACAATAATTGATGGTTTTCTTGCACAAAACCTTTGCATTGTTTCGTTTTGCATTGTCCAGATGTAGCTAGTACGAAGTGATGGGAAGGTAAAAAAAACACACATCTCTTGAAATGGAATGGGTGGGTATTTGACCATTCGAAATGACAAAATGTTGCTGCCTTCCGAAGGGAATTGCCATATGTTTTTTTCTGAAACACATCTTGAGGTTAGACAACAAAATTATGTGCTGAACATCTGGAAATTCAAAATTTTGATTTTTGATGCCATCATTTTATTTGGCAAAAACATCCTTGTTTGTGAGACCATGATGCATGATATGCGTGAACAAAACAATACTTCACTAATACATAAAATATGCCCTTGTTGCGTTTGAAGTTGCAATTCATCAGTCCAAAGGAACGTTGTTCCAAAGTCAACCGATGTTCATCATTTGTTCAGTGTGCTCTGTGTTGCCCTTCCCTTGTGCCGTATGGTGCAGGTTTGGTTTCGGTGGTGGAACGCCTAAGTGCTTTGGCCGAACGCCTCCGTGCAGTGCCGCTGGGTCTGGAACTTCAGCATTTGGCGGAGGAATTAAGGTGCCTGCGCTGCCGCGTTTGGGAAAATGTGACAGTTGGACGAACATTTTGATCCATGTCCCATGTCCAAAGAAGTGGTAAAGACAAACCTTTTCCAAAAGGTCGATTTCTATTTCATGATTCCAGCGGTGTTCCAGGTACCACTCAAGAAAGGGCAAAGAGACAGCCGAAATGCACTCTGCCCATCCTGGCTCAAAGGTGTGTTCGAGCCAGCCAGCGCCCACCTCTTTTAATTTTCATTTTTGCGCTGTGAATCGCGTGTGGTGGGTGGTGTCGATGCTGGTTTGGTGCTGCTCTAACCCAGAAGATGTCGGAGAGATTCCAGAAGCAACTGCATTCCCAGTTTTGAATCCTCAAGTGGCGCCATGGATGTCAAGCGCGTCCCTGGAAACTGAGTCGCCAAAAACTGAGAAAGTGCCAGCGGACTTTGGAAGTTTCAGCATTGAAGTGGCAGGGCCACTGGGTTTGGAATTGGATACAGCCGGAGACCATGGACCCATGGTTCTTGAGATCAAGTCTGGAGCAATTCGCAAATTTGGTGAACGAAACCCCGAACAGGCCCTTCGCAAGTTCGACAGGATACATGCCATCGATGCGTCCCAGGGCACTGCAGCAATTTTCCGTCACATCCAAAGAAGGGGCAATAAAATGCGAAAATTGTGTTTGTTGCGTCCCAGAAAATTCAAAGCATCAATCACAAAGACTGATGAGCTAGGGGTGTTGTTGGACTACAACAAACACTCACTTGGGCTGGTGGTTCGCGAAGTCTTCAACAAGGGACATGTGAATGAGTGGAATCAAGCCAACCCGCAGGACTCGATCTCTGAAGGTGACCGACTCTTTGAATTAAATGGAGAAGGCTTGTCAGGCCAAGCCATGTTGGAGGAAATTCGCGTCTCCTCCCATCTCCTCTTCACAGTCTTGAAGTATCCGAAGCTATAGCAACGGATATGTTTGAATTTTTGTGCTGCCCAAAGGGCACAGATCACACAGCTTAGTCACTCGCGAAAGGTCAGCGAGGAATAAAATCCTTTGAGACCCTGGGGTTTTCATTTTTTTTGGGGGATTTGGTTTCCCAGTATCCCAAAATTGGTGTGTCTGAATTTCCCCATGAATTCAAAAACTCGAGATTGGTACATGTACTGGGTAGTTGGACCTGGTTGTTTTTCATTGGTTACAGTAGTTCATCAAGACACAATTCTTGTATATGTTTGGCTTGGTTCTCCTCATGCGGTGGATTTTGCTTGTTGGACCCTTTTCGAACCTTCGACACATATTCACCACACTGGGTCTCGACAGAGAGAATCAGGAAATGACTAGGCAATCCTTCGTACTTTTGATATGGTGATATAAATTCGATCTTTTTCTGGGACTACGTATATGTATATATATATACATATTATATATATATATATACATATTATATATATATATATTATATGTGTTTAAACTTTGAACATGTATATACATTGTAAATACATATATAGCCTATACATCTTTAGACATATGCAGAATTATGCACATATATATATGCAGATGTTTGTATTGTCTATATATCTATGGCTATATCATGATAACTCATGATATTCATTCATACATTCATCTATATGATATATATATATATATATGATATATATATATATGATATATATATATATATATATGATATATATATATGATATATATATATATATGATATATATATGATATATATATATATATGATATATATATATATGAATGATATATGCAGATATGTATGCAGGATTTGTCTCAGCGTTTTGATGCCGTTGCAGGGGCGAAGCCGAGCTGCGCGGTGGTGAAGCGCTCCGTCCGGAGCTGGAAGCCAGCACGGAGTTGATCCAAGCGCTGAGCCGAGCGCGCGAGGAACGGGAGGACTGCCTTAACGGTTGGGATAGCATAGCCCCATATAGCCCCAATTGATCTTCATCTCTTGGCAATTTTGATGAGGAAAACTGATTTTTATCAAGCACTTTCAATTTTCGGACCTTTTCAAAGACAAATTCAATGGTGAATTAAAGGTTTACGAGATGGAGCAAATGCTTATAATATGCGCATTTTATGTTGATACAGAAAGGGTGAAACACATCTAAGTGCAGATTTGACACATATTCTAATTTCACCAGTGCAACTAGACTTGCTAGACTTTTCCCCAGGTCGCCAAATTTAAGGAACCTTCAAACCCAAAGGAATTGCCAGGAGCTGCGTTTGGCCCTCGCCCAGCACTCCGCCTTTTGCGCAGAGAAAGAGTTGGAGCTGAGCCTTGGTCGCGGTGAACCATTCACCATGGGGGCGAGAAAAAATCGTCCCAATACACGACATCTGATGACTAAAGGTGTAACGACACGTAACATATATACCGTATATACCATGTATATACCCAATACACGAAAACCCCCAACTGGGAATAGATTGGAGTTCAGATGATTCCACCACTTGAGCAGGGCCATCAAGGCTCCAAGGTTGTGTTCTTTGGGATTCCAACTTGACCCAAGAGTTTGGATGGAGGAGTTGATCCTCTAGTTTTGGAAAAAAAAAATGACCACAAGTCCCCAAGCAATCCAGTTTTAGCTATTCCTGGCACACTACACATTTCATGGGCAAAACCTTGAAAATTATACGTAAAGTTTAGGGGGTTGAGTTTGAAAGATTTGAAACAATGGTATGAAAACAACTCTTCTTCAAATGTTGACACTTGCAGAGAGACAATGTATCACATCTTCACATGTTGTCTTGGGGGTCTTGAAAAGCGTCCAATCTTGTGAGTACCTGCACACAAAAACCAGCATGAAAGTGGGTTCAGTTTTGTCCATTGGAGATACCGTAATATTACTGTATGCCCAAAATTGCAATTCGCAAAAATGACAATTTTCGAAATACAGATACAACCCCAAAAGGGAAATTGTCCTGTTCCAGGCGCTTGGAGCTGGAACAACTCCAGGACGCCAGGGCACAGGAGCACCGCAGCGTTTTTTTTTTAAATGGGGTGTCGGTTTGGTCTCAAAATGAGGAATACCCAAGACTGTCAATTTCATGGAAAACATGTTGCTAAACCATGCTAAACCATAGAATTTTTGTTACAGATTTTGAGGTTCAGGCCCCATGTTCTGTTTCGGCAATTGAGGTCTTCCTTAGCCGATGGATCCCCTCAGGAGCTTTGTCAGCGTTGCGGTGGAAGACTGCACGGCTCTTTTGAGGAGCAAGTGAATGAGGCGTGTCTTTGAAATACAGCTGGACCTGTAAATTTGGTGAGCTGAGCAAGGTGGAGGATGAGTTGTATTTTAGGCATTTTGCAGAGGAATAGATCTGATGACATGTCACTTTTGTCCGTTGTGATGGAGGAATTTGTACCATTCATATCCCACTCTTTGATACTTTTTGTTGGTGGAGTATCTAAGATTAGGTTGCTGAACAGCAGTCCATGATTTCTGGCCGGGCTCAAGCCCGGAAGTGACCCCGGCACCGGGTGGTGCTCTCAATAGCATGGAGAGCCTCTCAGAAAACCTCACCAGGCTCGAAAGCAAGCTGGAGAAGCTTGACCTGCAGGCATTTGACAAGATGCTTGGCCTGGAGCAAATCTTATTGCAACTCCAGTGCTCGATGTCATCTCAGATGTCCCTACTACATGAATTGCATGTCCAGATGGGTTCAAACAGGACCACTATGGTGGAGGTTCAGCCGCTGGAGCACCCAGGGTCTTTGGTCGGCTTCCGGCCCGCGCCGATTTTGAAGAAAAAGGTGCGCACGGAGGAGGAGGCGGAACACATAGACATTCCACTGCCTCCACAGCCCCCACAAAAGTTGGCAGTGCTGCCAGGGGAATTGAAAGAGGAGGACAGGGGTTCAGGCCGGTGCATGATCATAGAAATTTGAAATCAGTTGGCCAAACAGTTATTCAGGCCATTTCAGGCGACTATATATATAATTATACTACTGCTGTCCCATATTTCAAGAAGCCCTGGCTTAGCATTGGATTTTTGGGTCCCAGATTAGGGGGTTTCATCTGATCGCAAGAATGAGTGCCATAAAATCGGCAAACAACTGGATGAACGGACAATTTGCATGACCACCCTCTATATTCTGGGAAATGCAGATGAGTTGAAGCAATGATCTCGTGAGTTCCATGAGTTTCATGCGATTTCCCGTTAAATCCATCCATTTGAAGTCCTTGGAGTCCCTTGGAGTCCCTTGGAGTCCCTTGGAGGACTCAGAGGCCTCGGGCTATTCCATAGCCTCCGTCACCTCGGTGCGGCGCAGGGGTTCGACGTCCCGGTCGCCCCGGTCGCCCCGGTCGCCCCGGTCGCCCCGGTCGCCACAACAGGAGGGCAAGGAGAAGCGCGTGGCCACCGTGGAGGAATTGTCAGGAGATTCCGTCGGGGAAACCCAAGGAATAAACTGAATACGCTGGATTTTTTTAATGGCAGATGCCACTGGTTTTTATTTATAAATGTCGACGAAGTGAAATTGACAATAGGCATGGGTTTTATTGTTGTGTTTACCACATCATTGGTTATTATGCATAGAGAGCCAAAGGAAACGCAGGCGCAGAAGTGGTCGAGTGCTTGGCAACATTCTTCGAGTAGAGGTTCGAAATACAAAAACAATCGGGAATGACTAGAGTTCACACAGCTAAGATAAACTATTTTGAGTTCCTTTAGTTCCTTTATATATTGTGCATGGATTCACAACATGTTCTGGAAACCATCTGGAAACCATCTGCTGCCCCAATTGCTTCCTCTTCGTCAGGAATGGTGGCCCGGCAGCTGTTACGAGGTCGAACTGCATCCCTTCGAGACTTCGATGATCCAAATACAGAGCAGTCAGGACAAGGGCTCGACAAGGGCTCGAGGTTGTTGGATTGGTTCAAAATTTACAGACGACCCCCGATATTTGGTAGGAAAGACAACCGTCTTAGATTTTCCGTTGACTTCAGTTTCATTGGCTCAGCCCTGCAGGACCAACCACTGTCTCAGAGGAGCGCAGCAGATCTAAGCACTCCAATAAAGCGGCCGTGCTGGAAAAAACTCAGAAGCTTTCTTTGGATGAACTGCGAACGAACCACGATGCCCATGTCACGGCTGGACGCTCTTTCGGAGCACATGAAGAGATCGACGTGGATAGTCGAGGTGGCTTGCCACCCATAGCAGGCTGCTGGCTTGCCCTGGCAGGCATTCTGCGCTGGCGGTGGTCTTGGCTTTGGGTCTGGTGGTTGGTGGTCACTTGGAACTCCCCATTTGGGGTTGACTTCTGAAAGCCAAGAATAAAAACTGGGGAAAAGGTGAGTCCTCAAAGGTGAGCCAAGAGGGGCGCAGTAAACTAGCTCATTTGGCAGATTACTTGTGGTGTTCGGGGCAATGGATGCAAGAATCCAATGAATATGGTTCCCACATCTTTGTGTGGGGTTCTTGTTTTTGGTTCTGTATCCCGCCGTCCGCTCCGCCCTCCGCTCCTCCGCCTCCGTCATCTCACACACAACTCACACACCACCTTTCACACACACAATCTGTCACACGCAATTATGACACATTTCACTTAATTTTTCACACAGAACCTTTGTCTCACACAATCTTTCACACACACCATCTCTCACACACTATCTCTCACACACACTCTTTCACACACTTGCTCAGAACAGTCATTGCGAATTCTGATGTGGAATGCATCTTACGTGCAAAAAACACTCCAGTTAAACCTGACAGGAGAGAATTGATGACACGACCCGAGAAAGATCGAAAAGTAATCCCTGTTTCGTCACTGCTAGAGGCAACTGTTCCATCTGAAATAGTCGGCAGAAATTCAGATTGCGAAAACCGTACAGGCACTGAAATGACAGGAAACGAAAAAAGAGCGTTTTGTTTTGACATGGTTTGAAAAAGAAATCGGCAAGGTGGTTCTTGGGTTAACCACATCCCATCTCAGAAACTTGACATGAACTGAAATTGAAGCAGGTACGTCGATCCAGCGTCCCGGATCGATATCACAGAATGTCATAGCCGTCTTCGTTGGCTGCAGAACTATGACATTCC
>Ga0126342_10014809_pt1 | contig 13728 bp, 10 predicted proteins | sample Cyp1metagenome_FD_92528 | JGI IMG/M metagenome (GOLD analysis project Ga0126342, IMG submission 92528) | Coral microbial communities from Lord Howe Island, Old Settlement Bay, Australia - Cyphastrea 1 metagenome | ecosystem: Host-associated > Invertebrates > Cnidaria > Coral ...
AGTACAAAGTAGTACTGGGAAGTGCTTTGTGCAAGCTTTGTAGTACAAAGTAGTACTGGGAAGTGCTTTGTGCAAGCTTTGTAGTACAGAGTAGTACTGGGAAGTGCTTTGTGCAAGCTTTGTAGTACAAAATAGTACTGGGAAGTGCTTTGTGCAAGCTTTGTAGTACAAAGTAGTACTGGGTGCAAGCTTTGTAGTACAAAGTAGTACTGGGAAGCAAGCTTTGTAGTACAAAGTAGTACTGGGAAGTGCTCTGTGCAAGCTTTGTGGTACAAAGTATTTTGGAGAGGCTCTTCTGTGTAAATGCATCTGTGTCTCAAGTCTCTGTGTGCAAAAGCTTTCTGCGCCCAATGGTTTTTGTGTGCAAGAGACTTCTCTCTCACAGTAAGAGCTTTCTGCCGTGCTGAGATGAGTTGAGGCGAACTTCGAGGAGATGAGAAAGGTTGATCAGTGCTCGGATGAGACGAAAACAGTTGAGAAGAACTTACTTAGATGACATGTGAGAAGAGATGGGATGAGATGAGAAGAGCTGAGATGAGGTGGGAGGAGGTGAGAGGAGCTCACGTGATTTGAGATGAGATGAAGGGTGGAGTGTGAAGTGCAAGTGTGAAGTGTGAAGGGCGCAGTGTGAAGTGTGAGGAGAGTGTTTGCTTGGCTTTGCATTGCGCCAGGGTCGTGCGCAGGTCATGTTCTTGGACAACATCTGCGCAACAGCTTCGCACAAAGCGCACACGCACGGGCCTGGCTGGCGCACGGCGCATGCAAATTCTATAGATGAAAAAGAGCTTATAGTATATCTCTATGGCAACTTCCGCCCCGCCTCATGCGGGTACTACTGGTATGTACATATTCATATATATATATATACTCATGTGGACAAGCCGAATTAAGTGCCGATGCTTGATCATTGACTAAGTAAGCAACTACGTGCATCCGATTCAGCGACCAAGAGTTAGCAACTAAAACGCGCAAGCCAGCAACTACTCGGGTCAGCAACCAAGAGTCAGCAACTACAAGTTGGCAACTCATTACCCGACTCAGCAGCTGGTAGCGCTAAAACAGTGCGCCAGTGCAGGACGGATCCTGCCCTCAGCCTGCAGCTGGTAGTGCCTAACATCGCTCCACGCTAAATTCCACCCCGCAGGCCGCCAAACTGACATTGCCGTATCCAAACGTCAAAACTAGCTCCAAATAACACCCAGCGCGCCGCCACACTGAAACAGCGCGCAGGTGAAGGATCCTGTTCTTCAACGCTGTCTTTCGGCACTTTCTGCTTGTAATCTCTTTTCTGAAGCACTCCCCCTTCCGTTGGGGCCTTCGGATTATATACTACCTTCAAATTGCGCCCCTCCAACCTCCACAATGCTGGACTTGCCTGCTAAAAACAGCAGGGCAGTGAGGGACGGACGGTGCCCCAAAGATGTAGTTCGTATTTTGTCGCCACGGAAGCTGAGTGTGAAATCTAGAGGCCCTCACCTGGCAGGTGCGAAAACAGAGTTGTCCCCATAGACGAGACATTCCAGGAGTCCGACCACAGTCAAAATCGACAAACATAAGTCGCCTTCGGCATGGTCACCTTTCTGCCATTCATACCCACACAGCTAGATTCGCGGCTTCAAGGCAAGCCCGTGGCTCCAATATTGTGGGACAAGGCGCGTTGGTTTTAGACTGCTGTGTACCTCGTGGACAATACCGCCATGTGTATTGATTTACTTGTTCTTTGTCTATTTGTATAAACTATTCCTTCATCCATCCATCCATTCATCCATCCATTCATCTGTCCACTCACTCACCTCACTCGCTCACTCACTCACCCACTCAGTCATTGATTCATTCATTCATTCATTCATTCATTCATTCGTTCACTCATTCATCCGTTCATTCATTCATTCGTTCATTCACTCATTCATTCATTCATACATTCATTTCTTTCATGTCTTTCAATTCTTTCATGCCTTTCATTTCATTTCATTTCATTCATTTCAGTCACATCATTTCATTTCATTCATTTCAGTCACTTCATTCATTTCATTCATTCCATTCATTTCACTCATTTCATTCATTTCATTCATTTCATTCATGTCATTCAACCATTCATTCATTTCATTCATGTCATTCGTTCATTCATTCTTTCATTCTTTCATTCATTCATTCATTCATTCATGTTTTTCATTTCTTTCATGTCTTTCAATTCTTTCATTTCTTTCATTTCTTTCATTTCATTCATTTCATTCATGTCATTCGTTCATTCGTTCATGCGTTCGTTCATTCGTTCATTCATTCGTTCATTCAATCATTCATTCACTCATTCGTTCATTCATTCAATCATTCGTTCATTCACTCACTCACTCACTCACTCATTCATTCATTCATTCATTCATTTTTTCATTTCGTTTATTTTCGTTCTCATTTCATTTCGTTTCATTTTCATTCTCACTTCATGTCATTTCATTCGTTCATTCGTCCATTCGTTCATTCTTTCAGTAATTCATTTACTTCTTTTTCTGTTTATGTATTTTTTGCTTCATTCACTCATTCACTCATTTGTTTCCCAAACAGTGTGTCCACACTGAGGGTTTCTTACAGTAGCTGTAAAGGCTGGTGCCTGATCAGGGTACTCCAGCTGGGCCGCAGCATTTTTCTTGTAAATTTCCGTATAAAGTGGCTCTTGCCAAAGGTTGAAGTGCATTTCGACTGCGCAGGCTCGCACAAAGTGTGTGTCTGCGTTCTGGGCTCATTCTCGGGCGCGGCATTTTTCCATTCAATTTCCGTATAAAGTGGCTCTTGTGACATGTTGAAATGCATGTCGATTGCGCAGGCTCGCACAAAGTGTGTGCCCGCGTTCTGGGCTCAATCCGGGCCGCGGCATTTTACATGTAAATTTCTGTATAAAGTGGCTCTTGTGACATGATGACATGCATTTTGACCGCGCAGGCTCGCACAAAGTGGCTGTCTGCGTTCTGGGCTCACTCTGGGGCGTGGCATTTTTCCTGTAAATGTCCGTGTAAAGTGGCTTTTGCAAAATGTTGAGGTGCATTGCGACCCGGCGGTCTCGCACAATGTGGTCCTGGGTTCTGGGCCGCGGCATTTTTCCTGTAAATTTCTGTATGAAGTGGCTCTTGTGACATGTTGAAGTGTATTTCGACTCGGTCTTGGGATCGGTCCTCCTCCTCAACACTTAAGTCAAGGCTCGCCAATCAAGCAGCCCGTATGGCCCAACATAGGCGCAACATGGCCCCAAAACAAGGCCAAGAAAGGCTTCCCATGGGGGTCTTTGTGCCTTTTCGGATGGGGTCGTTCTGAACCCTGACGTAAGATTTGCTTGAAACAGGGTTCGCCAAACCAATTCTTGGCAGCCCATTTGGCCCAACATAGGCGCAGCATAGGCGCAGCATGGCCCCAAAACAGGCCCAAAAAGGCATCCCATCAAGGCTTTGCGCTGTTTCGGATAGCCCTTGTGCTTCCTTGTGTAAAAGCTTTCGTGTGGAAAAGCGCCTGTGTGTAAAAGTGTCTGTGTGCAAAAGCGTCTGTGTATAAAAGCGTCTGTGTGTAAAGGTTTCTCGGTGTAAATACTTCTGCGTGTAAAAGCTGCTCTGTGTAAAGGCTTTTCTGTGTAAAAGCTTCTGTGTGCAACTGCTTTCTGTAAAAGCGTCTGTGTGTAAAAGTTTCTGTGTGTAAAAAGCTTGCGTGTGTGCAAAGCTGCTCTGTCTGAAGGCTTCTCTGTGTAAATGCTTCTGTGTGTAAAAGCTGCTCTGCGTAAAGGTGTCTGTGTAAAAGCGCCTCTTTGTAAAAGTGTGTGTAAAAGCTTCTGGGTGGAAAGGCTTCTGTGTGTAAAAGCTGCTCTGTGTAAAAGCGTCTTTGTGTAAAAGGCCTCTGTGTAAAAGCTATCCTGTTTCACAGCTTGTGTGTGTGTTAAGGCTTCCCTGTGTAAATGCTGCCGTATGCAAAAGCTGCTCTGCGTCAAAGCGTCTGTGTGCAAAAGGCCTTTGTGTAAAAGCTGCCCTGTGTAAAAGCTTGCGTGTGCCTCTGTGTAAAAACTTCTGTGTGTAAAAGCTGCTTTGTGCAAAGGCTTCCCCGTGTAAAAGCTTTTGTGTGCAAAAGCTGCTTTGTGTAAAACCGTCTGTGTGTAAAAGCGTCTGCCTGTAAAAGTGTCTGTGTGTAAAAGCGGCTGTGTGCAAAGCTGTCCTGTGAAAAAGGGGCTGTGTGTAAAGCGTCTCTGTGTAAATTCTTCTGTGTGTGTGTGTAAAGGCTTCTTTGTGTAAATCTCTCTGTGTGTAAAGACTGCTCTGTATATATAAAGCCTTCCCTGTGTAAAAGCGTCTGTGTGTAAAAGCGTGTGTGTATAATTTTGCTCTCTGTAAAGGCTTCTGTGTGTAAAGCTGTCCTGTGTAAAAGCGCCTGTGTGCAAAGGAATTGTGTGTAAAAGCGTCTGTGTGTAAAAGCTTCTGTGTAAAAGCCGCTCTGTATAAGGGCTTCCCTGTGTAAAGGCTTCCCTGTGTGAAAGCTGCTCTGTGTAAAAGCGTCTGTGTGTAAAAGGTCTCTGTGTAAAAGCAGCTCTGTGTAAGAGCTTCTGTGTGTAAAGGCTTTTCTGTGAAGCCGTTTTGTGTAAAAGCTGCTCTGTGTACAGTCTAAAGGCTTCCCTGTGTAAGAGCTTCTGTGTGGAAATGCGTCTGTGTGTAAAAGTGTCTGTGTGTAAAAGCTTCTGTGTGCAAAGCTGCTCTGTGCAAAAGCTTCTGCGTGTAAAGGTTTCTGTGTGTAAAAGCTGCTTTGCGTAAAGGTGTCTGTGTCTATAAGGCCTCTGTGTATAAGCATATGCGTGTAAAAGCTTCTCTGCATCAAGGCTTCTCTAGGTGCGCCTGTGTGTAAGAGCTGCTCTGTGCCAAGGCGTCCTGGTGTAAAAGTTTTTGTGTATAAAAGCTGTTTTGTGTATAAAAGCTGCTTTGCGTAAAAGCTGCTCTGTGTAAAGGCTTCCATGTGTAAAAGCTTTTGTGTGTTAAAGCTGCTTTGTGTAAAGGCTTCTGTGTGTAAAAGGCCTTTGTGTAAAAGCGTTTGTGTGTAAAAGCTGCTCTGCGTAAAGGTTTCCCTGTGTAAAAGCTGCTTTGTGTAAGAGCGTTTGTGTGTGTAAAAGATTCCGTGTGTGAAAGCTGTTTTGTATAAGGGTTTTCCTGCGTAAAAGCCTCTGTGTGTAAAAGCAAAAGCGTCTGTTTGGAAAAGGCCTGTGTGTAAAAGCTGCCCCGTGTAATAGTTTCTGCGTGAAAACGTTTTTCTGTGTAACAGCTGCTTTGTTTAAAAGCATGTAAAAGTTGCTCTGTGTAAAGGCTTCCCTGTATAAAAGCGTCTGTGTGGAAAAGTGTCTGTGTGTATAAGCTGCTCTGTTTAAAAGCTGCTCTGTGTAAAGGCTTCACTGTGTAAAAGCTGCTCCGTGTAAAGGCTTCTGTGTGTAAAAGCTGCTCTGCGTAAAGGCCTCTGTCAGTAAAAGACCTTTGTGTCAAAGCTGCCCCGTATAAAACCTTCTCTGTGCAGAGGCGTCTCCATGCAAATACTTCTGTGTGCAAAAGCTTCTGTGTGTAAAAGTGCCTGTGTGTAAAAGTTTCTGTGTCTAAAAGCTGCTTTGTGTAAAAGCGCCTGTTTGAAATTGGTGTCTGTCTGTCTATCTATCTGTCGATCGATCCGCCCATCCAGCCACCCATCCATCCACCTTTCTGTCATTCTATCTTTCTACCTCTCTCGATTTGATTCGATTTGACTATCTCTCTCGATTTGACTATCTCTATCTGTATCTCTATCTTCATCTTCATCTCTATCTCTTTCTTTATCTGTCTATTCACGTATCTCTCCCCGGTCCGATCATTTTCCGCCCCCACCATCCCAAGTCATCACCTTCTTCTCATAACAATCGGAAGATCCCCATTGAAGTTTTTGTTACAGAATGCGATACCTCAAAGCCGGTACAGAATGGTTTTTGGCCACCATTTTGTGCAACATTTTGACCTTGGGCGAAGTCATATTGTAAGGATACCCCACCCTGGCCCGATGTTTTATATCGGTTTTGGGGCTTCGCTACTCTCCAGTCCCAACCATTCTGTACGGGGTCTGAAGAGGGCTAATCAGTGACCATTGCAAATTGGATGGATTCAAAACGGGCATGGATAATGTTCAACTATAGCCCTACAAACTGGACGGATTCAAAACTAGATCGGTAACAGTAACACCATAGACCCTTACAAACTGGACGGATTCAAAACTAGAAGGGTAACAGTAACACCATAGCCCCTTACAAACTGGACGGGTTCAAAAGTCCATGGATAATGCTCATAGTCTGAGTCTAAAAGATCTCAAAAGCAGAATGTATATTGAATGCATCGAGCTCCAATGTCGCCGTCCGAACCAGCAGAGCCTTTTCTTAAATTACTTTTTCGATTAATGAAAACAACACTTGTTCGGAAAAAGACGCAATTGAATGACAAAATGACACAATCGAAAATATGACAAATTCAAAAACGCTTCGTTATTTTATCGTTTATTTTAAAAAGATCGTGCTATTTCTGGAGGTTTTTGGAGAAATTTTCAGATTTTCTGTGTAGTAATTTTGGTACACTGACGACAACATCAAAAATACAAATGAAATATGTTTGATGACAAAACCGAATGACAAAATGACATTTTTTCGCCTTAAATCCAACAACGAGAATGTTCGAGATGATTTATTTAAATCATGAATGATTTAAATCATGACATCCAACTGTCGGAAAACCTATCTTAGAAAATATTGGCAAATTGTATTCAAGGGTTGGTTTGGCCCAGTCCCGACCATTCTGTAAAGGCCCAGCTCGAGCGAGCGGATGCGAGCGGATGCGAGTCCAGCAAAATCGGGGTACCATTTTGTAACTAGGGGTCAGCTTAGCCTGCCATTTTGTAACAAAAAAATACGTCTGTGAACGTTGGGTTCTGCCAAATTGTAAGAGGTGCACCTTGGGCACACCATTCTGTACTTACAGAATGCGGTTCCCAACCCCTCGGGCCCAGCCTGAACGGGATATCGGAAGGATTAACACGTGGGGTTCTCTGGTTCCTTTAATGTTTATTTGCGTTTATTTGTTTAGTTGTGTTTAGCTACTTTTTTGGTAATTAGTTATTCATTTTATTATCTGTATAGGCCTATTCGGCTATAGACACAGATATAGATACGTATGCGAGTCTATATCTATGTACTCTGCGTTTATTTGTCTAGGTATTTAGATTGAGCAAACCAGCTCCTGCCATTATCCTGATTGGTTTTGATTACTGACTTCAGTTCGTCCATGGTCCTGCCATGCCATAGTCTCAATGTCACGGGCATGTTTGCTGATATCCTTCCGCCACATTGTGCCTGCGCCAGAACCCATTTTCCAACTTGAACTCGAGCAGTTTTTCGTCCTTTGGCGACTTGGACCAGAACCAGCCAAGAAGACTACCAATACATTCAGTTCACCTCTATTTGAAGAAGATGTGTTTACTTATCCAAAGACCATGAAGTTTGGATTCTGAAGAAATAGCACGAGCAAGTGCACAGGAACCAGACGGAGTAGGAATGCTGCAGTGTCAGCGTGTGGAATTTGAACATGGTCCATCAACAACTTCCAGTACGTCCTGCTTTTCAAGTCTGTTTGCGCCAAGTCAGCCAGCTCAAGCAGCAAACACCTTGACTTGATGCAGGTTGAAGAACCATTTACCTTAGTCATACGCAGGGTTTATTTTGTTTGGGCTCAACTTTTCAAGACATCTGCGCATATTCCCCATTCAATGACTCCAAAGAAAGATCACTCCTTGTGATCCCAAACTTGCGTGCCATGCGGTGGGACGGGACTGCTTTTATCCAAGGCAAGCAGATCAAGAATGCGTTTCATTGTCCTTTCGCCACTTGTACTGAAGCTCCTTGCCCTGAAGTACTCTGAAATATTTGCGGTGTAGTAAGGGCGACTTGAAAGCAAGAAACCCACCGCACGTATGTGACTCTTTCAAAGACAGAGGTGACGTGCCGTTAGGTGGAGATGTTTCGAGAGCCACGGCATGATCAAGCAATAAGGAACTATTTGGTGTTGGGGGCGGCATTCGTTGCGATAGAATCCACTGCCTCATAAGGTTTGTTGGATTGTCCATCGCTGCAAGCCTGTGCGTTTCCCTTTCCAATCTGCCAGTGGATTTTCCATTGAAATCTTTACCTACAAGCAAAAGCAGCATGACCCAGTTTGCTGCTGTTCTTCATACTGGGGGCTCACAAGCAGCTGTTCTTCATACTGGGGGCTCACATCCTGCTTGTGGGATGTGGCGGGTTCTCAGTTTTCGCTGCTTGTGCTTGAGGGAGCAAGTAGCAAATATCATCTAAGGATGTGATCCTAGACGACTCTCAGCTCTAAAGTGCGCAGGGCGGTGAAAGCAATTGTGTTGCTGAGGGGGAGGTGGGAAGTGGCATTGTTGTGTTTTTGTGAGTGGCTGTTTTTGGGAAATGCATAACATGCTTTCAACTTGGTGTGCCTGGACTTCAGGTTCTGTCAACCGGGGCGAGAAATCAATGCGGCTACGTTTTTGCTTCCATCTGACCAGGGGTTCACACCGCTTCCCCAGCCAACCACAGCTGCTGTTTTTCTCAAGGACGATAACAACGACTGGTGGAGTCAGAGCCCTGGGCATTTAGCTGCAGCCGCCTCCTGCTGAGAAGACCGCGATCAACAGAAACAAATGAGAAGAATAACTTTGTGAATCGGTCATAATGGACAACGAATGACAATCAGCACAAGTTGGTTTTTGACCCGCAGCTGCCCAGGACAAGATCTAACTGCATTTGATTGAATCTAGAGCTGGCTTCAGGCCAGGTTGACATGATGATGCATTTGGACTGCATCAGGACCGTGGTTCATCTTTGGGGTCGTTGTACTCTTGGTTGTCACTGTGCTGCACGGGGTGCCTTGGGAAACTGTCCCAGCGTTAGCGTTTCCGGGGAGGAAGGTGAAAAAGCTGAGATGGCTGTTGCTTTCTTTTGTGCTTCAGGGATCCAGATCGTATATACATATTTATACATAAAGATTTACGAAACCACAAATTGTAGTCAAGGCGCGGTGCAAGCCAGTCGTAAGCCAATACATGTCTGACAAAGACATGTCATTGATGCCGCAGCCTTTGAAATTGCAAATCACTGGTCGCATATGAACGGAGTGCGTGGACGACAATGCAATAAGAACAACCAACAACCAACAACCAACACAACAACAGCAACAACCACAACCACAACAACAACCACAACCACAACCACAACCACAACGACAACGACAACAACAACAACAACCACCACCACAACAACAACAACAACACAACAAACAACCAACAGCAACAGCAACAGCGACCGCGACCGCGAAGACGACAACAAAAACTGAGGCAGGGCTTTTTGCTTGCACTCCTTTCACCACATCCTGGATTTGGGCTCCTTGTCCTGCGCAGTGTGGAAAAGCTTCAGAACTGTTCACTCCTGCGCGCTTTTGCCAAAAAGTGCTCAGATGGGACCCCGCTTTCTTTTCAAGGTACTATAGTGGGGATGAATTGAGTTTGTTGCATGGCGATCTTTTCATTGCAAAGTGATGAAGCAGCACCCACCTGGCATTTGCAATCTCAGACAGCCATTGGCCTCTCAACCATGAAGCAGGGTCCCTCCATTCCATTCCATACCTGGCCTCAATGTCCCACAGGGCCCTCCCCACCACTTCTAGAGCCAAGGGCAGATTTGATGAAAGCGACGAAGAAGATGAAGAAGAGGGTTTGGAAGCCGCCTGGAAGGAGATAGCTTTTTCTAGGGGGACAAAAAGGTTGACGCTTACGTTACCACGACCTTCAGGAAGCCCTACTGTTGCAAGCTGGGCTGTTTGATGTCTTTGGGCTGATAAGAAGGCTGATGGGGGGGGGCATCAAAAGTTCAGCCGCAAAAATTTACCGTATGACATCGATAGCGCAAGACTCATGAGAGTTGAGATGGGAAGGAAGTGAATTCGTTCAACTGGGCGGTCAACAAATTGGTTTGCACGAGCTGCGTTTCAAACAGTGCATTGTGAAACTTGAGGAAGGGCATGGAAGGGAAATGGATTGCGCGCCCCTTCCAACATCTTCAACAAAAGGCTTGGCTTAGCCCACCACGCAGCTGCACAGTCGGCCAATGTCAGGACCTTAGCATTTTTGGAATTCTGCGCGCTAGCCAGGGCTTCGCGTGGCCATTGCAGTAGGCAGTTGGCGTTTGAAAGCCATGCGTTTTAAGCTTCATGTGTTTATAGGATCTTTTGACTGATGTTCTATTGATGGGTAAAAGTCCGGAATTGCTGAATTACATGTTTCCTCTTCAACATCCATATTTTCATTTTTTGGGGGGAAGTTCCCTCCGCTTGTCTTTTTCCATATGCATTTGCCCCTACGTTTTTCAGAGTTTGGCGGCCTGATATATGCAAATGAAGAAGATAGAGGAAGCGAGGTCTTCTTCGTGTGGGTTCACTTAATTTCATTCGTAGATGTTGCTTGGCTAGAATCGAGTTGGAGGCCGCCTTCAAGGTACTGAACTGGCATTGCTAATGCGCCACAAGCTACAGGCGCTTCAACCGGACGGGCCCACTCCTTTGAAGCCTTCTAAGGATTGCCGTCTGGCCAACGTTTGGATTACGTTTGGCTGAAATGAATCTAGTTGCAAGAGTTTGAAACGCGCAGGCCTGTGAAGAGAAGTGCTTGTCTGCGAGCGCGTTTTTATTCTACATCCTATGACCTGGATGTCCGTTAAAGATTATCTTCAAACTTGGGAAACCAACACTTGCTTTAAAATGGTCGAAGATCACCTTTGACTCCAAAATGGCCATTTCAAAAAAGATCGCCCATTTCGAAAAAGATCGGCCATTCCAAATCGAATGCCCCAAATTCAAAATCTCGCTGCTGTCAAGACCGCGCTTCATATGGATTTCGAGGAAACGATTTCGAAAAGTCTAGATAGTTATCCCCCGTGAAGATTGCGAAGCAGATACTGCAATTAGTTTTAAAAGGCATGTGCTGTTCGGAATAACAATTTGGAGCCCGGTCAAAACCCCAAATCAAGAAAAATAGATCACATTGCGAAACGACTTGCATACAATGAGTTTTTTATCTGCGTTGCGTAGCGGGCCCCCAATTACGGCATTTCCGCACCTAGGCGTTAGGTTTGTGCCAGCGCGCAGTAGCATTTTCTGGTTTTAACATGTCCAGTAAGTCGCTCACTCATGTTTGCAAACATGTCTGTCATCGGCTTCGCATTGAAAATCTGGGGAAGCAAACCTGAAACTGTTTTCAAGGATCCCGTCTGCCAATGTGTGAATTCTTTGTCGCCATATTCAACCTTACCTCTCCTATGCCTCATAACTGCCCACATTTCCAGCAGATTGTCCTTGGCAATTATGTCGGGATATTCTGGATGATTTCAACAGGCGACGCGAAAATCCGCAAAAACGCGTCAATGCTCCTGGCTTTTAACTGGAGACAGGAGTTTTGAAACATTACTTTCGGAAGGATTCGTATTGTATGTGTGTGTATATATATATATGGTGCCTGGATACCACCATTAAAAGGGGCCGCTAGGGGCTGTATAAAAAATATTTTATAGTCTTTAGCGGTTATTCGTTTTCAATTCAGAAAAGGCTCTGTGAGCGGTGCGTTTTTGGGCATGTGTGAAAATGCCTCATTTGGCCCTTCATGTCCATCTCATTGGTTAGTAAACCATTGAGACCTCAATTTCGGAGATGTACCTCACCTATCCAAGTCTCAGAAAACAAAACAAACAAAGCAAAAAAAATGGGACTATGTCAGGACCCCACATGTCTCCCAAATCTTTGTTTTTTTTGTTTGTTTGTTGTTGTTTTTTGTTTTTTTTGTTTTCTGACATTTGAATTGGTGAGGTTCATCCCTGGAATTGAATTCCCAATGGTTTCGCAACAGAGTGCCGGCCAGAGAGCCCGACATGAAGTGGAATTGGTATAGCAGTGCGTGCTTAAAATGTAATGACCTTTTACAATAGCATTGCTGCATACACTTTCTTTCGAAACGATGCTACCTTCTTCCGGCAGGACTGCCACCTCTACTGAGAATGCATTTTCCCGGGGTTTCACATGATTTTGCTGCTGCACTGAAGGAATCTCTTTTCCAGTAAGGCTGAATTTTCTCAAAAGAATAAAGCATTCTTGTCTAGGGAATCATGCACAGAGGTATTCAACACGTTTGACAGGAATGCATCACTGTTTGGATAATACAATTCCAGTGTCACTGTAGAAGGGTGCCTTTCTGAAAGGAAAGCCAGACGCCCCTAAAAGGATTAGATATTGCCTATTGAATGATATTGCACTTTCTCAAGTAGATCCTGCTCCTTGTCAAAGGAATATTACATGGAACCATGGGATACTTGCTTACTGCGTCCATTCAAGGTGGCTGCTATACATATTGAAAGGCTCGTGTTTCAACGGTTTGAACCCATCCCACATTTGTTGTAAAGGATTCCTGTTTTTTCAAAGGGGCCCTTGTTGCAGGAGTGTTGTCCACATACAAGCTAGTCTTCATCTTGGATATGCCGATACTACTTTATGTGGAAATATAGTTCAGTGTGGGGTGGCCAAGGCTACATAGATTGTGAAGAAGGTTTTATAAGGAAATAATCGTCGCAGGAATGCGGTATTATGCATTTGATTGGAAGTGCCAAATATTGGTCCCAAGATAGCGTTTTTGCCGGTTTTCCCACCGCTGGTGACGCTCATCTTTCTTTCAATTTTTTGGATGTTGATAGTATTTAGTTTTTGACCTGGGCCGATCCTGGTTTTTTTACAGAATTCGGAGTTGGGATGTGCATGGCTGGGAGGAGTTGTGATTTTGTAGAGTTGTAATTAAATTTGTGTAAAGAAATTTTGTGGAAGCGGGGTGTGAAAATGATTGTACAGAAATATATCGATTTTTTTTCTTCAATTGGTTGTCAAAAAATGGCTGCGGACCCCGGGTGTTTGATTTTATTCAGCCATAATTGACCACAAGGTTATTGGTCTTAATTTTATAGACTTATAGATATAAAAAAATATTATAAGAGATTATTTTTGAATTCTATAGGGATTTTTACAGCGCGACGTCCTAACCACTAGGAAAGGTATCCCTGTGCCAAACAAAGTGACAGCAACCAAAGTAAAGGTTTCAGCAAGGTATGTGGGAACGGAAGCAATGGTGAGAAGTACACCCAGCCAGGATCGAACTGGCGACCTTCAGCGCGTTAAGCTCGATCCCCATAGGAGGCTCTGTTGGAAAGTGCCTTCAAAGGCGCGGAAGTGGGAAAGGGGAAGGTAGGTGCTTGGGGCGGTGGGCATCTAATCGCGGTTAAAGTATTTTAAAGTGATCTGCCATGAGATGTGGAAGTTGTAACTTGGTCGGGAAGTTTAGAAGGCCCCGCGGCCCAATGGATAAACCATTGGCCTACGGAGCCGGGGATTGTAGGTTCGAGTCCTACCGGGGTCATTTAATCAATGTGAAGATAAGCCTGCTGAGCTTGATTGTTGGCCGAGGCAGACATGCATGGATCTGTGCAATGTTCTTACCAGAAGTCGAACCTGGGTTGTCGCGGCCACAACGCAACGTCCTAACCACTAGACGATAAGGACGCTGCCTAAGGAAGGGCAAATGACCGTTAAAGGTTGCAGGCATGAAGAAAGCCATGTTGTATTC
>Ga0126342_10014810_pt1 | contig 13727 bp, 11 predicted proteins | sample Cyp1metagenome_FD_92528 | JGI IMG/M metagenome (GOLD analysis project Ga0126342, IMG submission 92528) | Coral microbial communities from Lord Howe Island, Old Settlement Bay, Australia - Cyphastrea 1 metagenome | ecosystem: Host-associated > Invertebrates > Cnidaria > Coral ...
AAAAACATAAGGACTATATTTCTGAAGCAGGTCCCCATCCAAAAGCTTTCAAGCCCACACTGCGATGAAATGGAGGGTCGAGAAATCCGGCGGAGCCGACGAGGGGCGTCAGCCCTTAAAATACCCCAAAAATGAATGGGACCTGTCATGAGATCCAAGATCTTTCACCAAAGGCGTTTGAGGGGTAGTTAGTTGGCACTTGGTTGATTCTTGTTGAGTATTGACTGGTTTACAATTATAGATTCATGATCCTATACCACTAACAGCTACGAGTTATACCCCCAAATTACTAGCACTACTACTTAAGAAGCCCGCATTTGCAGGCAAGGTTCCCCTTAAATGTCCGTTTGGATTTCCGATTTCTCATTGACATGTTCCCCAAGCAACGAGGCTGATTCGCGGCGCCCTGAAGCAGCTTGCGGTCTTCCTGGTGACATCGGCCCGGGATGGGCCCACAGTCAACCCGTTGAGGGATTAGTTGGATAAGTTGGGGTCAGTCATGGCTTGGTCATCCCATTTTCATGAGATTTCTGGGGCAACTGAACATACTGAACACTTGAAACCAAAAAGGCCAGAAATGACCCATAAAATATGACCAGAAGCAATGTAATATATTCTAATATAATATCTAAACCGACCATTGCATAATGCATGGCTATTATTTTCATGATTCTCCGAAATTGGTCGGGTTTCATGATGTGTTCTATATAGAAATGACCTTTTGGGTAGCTAAGACCTATTCAACTACCGCAAAGTGATTCTAACGCACTTTGCGAAACATGGGAATGGGTCAACCCCCATTCCAATCCCCAATGTTGGGAGTACATCCCTCCCAAAATGGGTACAAGAAACCTTGCATATTTGATGGCAAACACCATGACCACTACTAATCATTACTGTAAATCTTCCCCACCAAGCCATGGAATCCCAATCAACTGCTCCTCCACGATCACGGTCACCTCCAAGCCTTGACAACTAACCAACATTAAACGCCTGTTGTAGAGGAAAAAATGTGTCTAGTAAAAAGGCCTGCCAACGGCACCAAACTCTTGATTGCTTTTTGATTTTTTTTGTACTTGATCACCTTACCTACCAATGTTGGTGGTCAAACTCCCGTTTCTTTGACCAGATCCAAACCTCAAATGCCGTCTCAAATGCCGGGATCACTGTCACCGAAACTGAGGGATGGCATTGAACCTATCACCATTTGGTTGCGGTGCTGCATTTTTGAACCTAAAAACTTGGGTCGACTTTGAGGAGTTGACCGTTGCCCCGGACCATACCCAACCGCCCAACCATTCAAATTCGACTGCTTCTAGAATGCTGCGGTAAAAACATTGAGGCAAAGACTTTTGAAGAGACCAGGAAGAGGTCGTAGAACTCGCACTTTCCTCGAAATAGTAGGTCCAAAGGGAAACGACTCTCGGCCACCAACCTACCACCAAGCCCCGCACAAAGGAGTGTCAGGCGGGCGCAAAGACAAGACTCGATACAAGTCGTCCATAGAGCCAACAGGCCTTGGTCCAGAAATCGTGTTTTTCATCCAGAACTTCCAGGCAAGTAGTGGCAGTTTTCAGTAGTCAATATGCTGTCATGTCATTCTTCAGAGTCCCGATCGCCGTCCATCACAATGGTCCTATTGGTGCAGCCACGTGGCTGAGCCATCCTTTTCCAGGGCAGTGTGCAGCCGAAAATCAGCAATTAACGACTGCCTGGAACCTCAAAACAACCACTTTCCATATTCAGGTTGGGTCAAAACCAATGATTTGATATCAATTGTCAATCCAAAATTCCATGACTATAAGTTTTTTCTGATGTTTACCAGGGCTCCAGGATATTGATCCCTAGCATCCTAATCCCTAGCTTGTGACTGTGCAAACCACGACTCCAAAGTCTGACACGGACGGTCAGGGAGTCAAATCTATACGCGGGTATGCGAAACAGTTCGCGCGTTGCAAGGCTGACCATTGCAACAACAGGGAAAAGCCCAACCGGTCGATCGCAGTTGGAAAAATCAACGTCAGAGAGCCTGAAATGATCACGAATGTCGATAGCAGGGTCAGCTGCTAATAAGGACTGTGTGTGTGTGTGGTTCTTTGCGGTGACATGTTCAGTGGGGTATCGTTCCTCTATTAACACTGAATCTAGGCAGTCAGTCTCTCTGAGTTGCCACTCCCAAACGAAAATCGGAAAACTGCTGAGGCGCCGAGGTGGCACTGGAATATTCCGGCAGAATCCCAATTTGTTCAGAGGAAAATGTGTGGGACAAAACTGTTTCGTCGCCCCACTCCGTGCATGGTCATAATAGCCTCACTTGTGACTCTCGTAGTCAAGACCGCTACCATATTTCCAGGCGTCAAATCGCCGATGCCACCGAAACCGCTCTGCGGGAGCTAGACCTTCCACATCCAATGCAGCGGCCAGCAGGGGCTCCAGTGAAGAAAGAGCTGTGTACTTCGCCAGATTGCCCAAGTGGCCAATGGCGGACAGCACCTGGAGATGAGGTCACCAACTGAGCCCCAAAACCCTATCCCAAGCTACTTGCAGCTACTTGTATATAGGTTGGTAGTAATAATCCCAAGATTAGATTCTAATATCCTCATTGAACAATCAAAAGAACTGTATAGTCCCATACAAACATCAACCACCAGCACATTGTCCAGCTGGCGAGAGCCAAATTAAATGAGCAAAACGGTCGCCAGCCATGAACACAATAAAGTGTCTATGTCTCATAAATGTACATATATATATATATATATATGTATAGATGCATATATATATAATCATATATATATATATATATATTATTTTTGTGTATAATATAGATATACATGTTTGGTACGGAAAATCCAAGGCATCCGCGGATTGGGAGGTCCTTTTGAAAATTTTGACTCAGCCCCCATCCAAATCAGCAGGGACGGAAACGGGAATTATCCGAGTACCAGAGTTGATTGGAATCTGAGATTTAATGGGATTTAATGGGATAATTTCAATGAACAGAAAGTGTCTCTGTCCGGAGTCTATCTGGATTCCTGGTCCAAAGATTTCAAACACTTCATGCCTGCTGAAAAAGTGTCAGATAGTGTCAGTATGGAAAAAAGGCTGCGGCAAAAACGCAAATCCACCCAGGCACATTTTCTGGTCCCATACTCTTCACGAAGAGCGGAATGATTAAAGGGTCCCTGGCCATCCAAGAAGCTAAAGTTGGCCCCAGAGCAGAGAGGGTAAAGACATCTTGAAGTATTGGCATCATGACATTGGGCCCACACCTTTCGGCAGCGCTCAAAATGCCTCCCATCATTCTGTTCACAAACTCCGGCTCACCCTCTGGGGGTTTGGCAATGGAGCGATACATGGACCATTGCATCGCAAGATTTGGGAAGTAGGGATTGATTTGACTCAGATGCTCTGAAGACAGCAAGTCATGCCTCAGAGCCTCTGAGATGGCACTTTCTAGCCGTGGCAGGTGTCGGCACAGGGCGCCGAAGCCTCCAAAAGACAGTGGCGATTGGATTCCCGCCGCATCACCCACCTGAAGGATGCGATCGAAAGGTGTCTGCAACGGCGAGTCCCTGAAGGCGACAAAACTGGCACAAAGAGCTCGCTTCACACGCAGCTTCTCCAAGGAACACTGTTGATAGCCAGGCAAAGCTTCAACATACTCCTCAAAGACATCTGGAATGGAGGGAAGATTTTCCTCGCCCGGCAAGACATAGGTAAAGTAATAGGTGGTGCGTTCAGTTCCATCCACACCACCATTTTCCGAGGGAAAGGCTTCCCAGAAACCTTGATGTCCCAGGCTCCCTTCGGCCGAGGCAGAGTACAAGTAGTCGCCATCAACATTCGCTTCCTTGGGATATCCACTGGCCATGGTCCCAACCACCAAGCACGCCGCATCAGGGGGTGCACCCTTCCTGGCCTGCTGAACAATGGGCGAGCCAGCCCCCATGGCATCCACCACCAAGCGCGCTCCAATGGCTTCCTCGTCCTGCAATCGCAGGAAGACACCATCATCATAAATCTCCATGGCCTGAAGGCTGGTCCTTTCGATGATGGTTCCCCCTGCCTCTTCGAAGCGCCTCCTTGCGGCTTCCACCAACTTTTGGGGAGAGATCCCCGCATTCAAAGCTCCGGCACGGAATTCCACACCATGATGGGAGGACTCGAAGCCCACGCGGGATTTGGGCCAGGAGGACTGCACCGATCCATCCAGTTCCGCTTGGCTCACGATGCCATGTCTCACCAGGGGCCGCAATTCCTCCCAGCTCACATTCCACTCCTGATCTCGGCCCTGAACCACCCCTCGCTCCACGATGCACACTGCGAAGCCCTGGTTTTGAAGGGCTCGTGCCACCAGAATCCCCAAGGTCCCACCACAAACCACCACATCGAAGAATTGCGAATTCATGGGCACTTTGCGACCACCACAATTCAATCTCTTCACCACCTCAGGGGCAGGGTCCAAAGTTTCTCCACGATTGTGCTGCAAAGCTCGTGTTCGAAGTCGCTTCCAAACTGCCTCTGCCCGAGCAATGCCTTCCAAAGAGACATTTCCTCCTTTGCCCGGAGCACTGGATCCACCTGTCTCGACTGTCTCGAGAAAAGATTGGAGCTTGGGTGATAGGTCCACGGTCGGCCTCACTTTCGTGGTGGGCAAGGCTGGTAAGGCCTTCCGAACCTTTCGTCGATGTTTTCCTGCCACAAAGCCCACCGCAAAACAGGCTACTGGCCACTTGCCTCGGAGTGCGTTACCGCTGTGATTGAAAAACGTTCGGTTCAAAACAGTTTTGACAAGCAGAAATCTGGCACTACGATTCCTGGCTAGTCTTGCACAAATCTGGAAGCCACACATCTTGCTCAGTCTCAGGCTCAATCTGGATCCAGCATGGCGTTCAGGCTGTTTCAACCTTCGACTGGCGTCAAATTTCGATTCAATGGCTTTGTCCAAGATTAGGGTACACAGTATATACAGTACACCTAAAATGCCATGTTTGATCATCCTGTTACATATATAGCTATTGAAAATGGCCAGATAAATAGTGGATTTACCCATGAAAAAATGTGATTTTCCATAGTTATGTTCATCCATTCATCCTCATTGACTCAGCTTCAAACGCTGGCTGCGAAGGCTGAATTGAATTCAAAGCTCCATGCACCTGACACTATCAGTCGATCAAGTCGCAAACGATTCAGGAACATCCAGTGTCACATCACAGCAACATCTCCTTTCCGAAATAAAATATCCTTGTGGCGAACCAGCAAAACTCATAAAAAAATAAACATGTTATATGATGTTATATGATGTTATATGATGTTATATGATGTTATATGATGTTATATGATGTTATATGATGTTATATGATGTTATATGATGTTATATGTACTGAATTGCTACCTGCTACCTTCTTTATCCAGTTCTACCCGGCAAATGGCCTGAATGGGTGGCGGCTGCGCAGCAAGCATTTTCGAGGTGGGAAAACCTCTGTGTCAAAGCGGCCTTCACGCGATCAAAGCAGCACGGGGAGTCCGTGTGGCATAGACGTCTCACCTGTGATTTCAAATTTGATGTGTGGCTGTTCAAAACAACTTGAGCAAAGTAGCAGTGCGGCAGAACTCTCTGGCGAAAATATCATTTCAACAGAATCCAAGCAGAAATTCACCCACTGATGCAGTGGCCCAATCCCTTTGGACTGGTTGTGTCACATAATTCTTCAGAGTGAATGTGTGGCATATAGAAGCCCCCACCTCACAACTGAGCTCCAAACTGATCATCTGCAGCCACCAACAAGTCGTTCGGCTGAATGCCAGCTCGATGGGCGGGTCCTACCAGCGGTACCAGCGGAAAGACCATTGGGACCCGCATCGGAAGCACCCCAATTTACTATGGCTGCTCCACTTCTGATCCCGCGAAACGATCGGACATTTCGTTTCACCAAGTTCTTCATGTATTGAGTGGATAACAACTTCCCCAGTTTCTTCATCATTGATCAAATTTATCAACTATCTCCCCATATTTTCCCAAGTACATCATATTATCCCTCAAATGTTCATGCTTAAAATCTATTAAAAGCCCCAAAAAAACAATGACATGATGGTCTCCCAATCATCAAATGGTAGCAGTAGTCGTCCTTCGGGGTCCAGGCCAGCCACCTGAACGGCAGTTGGCATCAAACCATATCCTCGGTAGAAAAGCACCATCCAGTGGTTGTTTCCTCACCCTATGAAACTCATATGAAAATTGCATGAAGTTCCCATGTTTCTCCATTTTATATGGTTGCTGTTTTTGATGCATATCTCATATCACTGTATATTCCACTATCAAACAAATATAACAAAGCTGTGTGGAATAAAACAACACAGAGTGTTTGACAGTCATGTCCTGTCAGTGTCCTAGTTAGCTGTGCGAATGACTGATCATGTTGTTGGTTTAAAAAAAAAACAGTTCGGGAAGTTTGGGAGCAAGTTCAATGGCTGCAACTGATGAAGGACACCTCTGCGCAATTGAGGCAAGAGCTCTGTTGCAGTTGACGATGCATCGCACGAGAACCACCTGGCAGCTGTCGTTTCCGCGATCAGGACGGCCACTTTCCGAGATTTCCGATCCAGTGGCCTACTATGCCGAAATAGCCTCTCTTGACGCGTCCAAACCTCACATTCACAAACCAATGGAAGGAATTCCATACCCTTACTGAGAGAGAAAAGACAGCTTTGCATTCAAGCTGAGCGCCCTACTGCATGAGCTGTGAAACGACCTCAGAAAGTTGTTTAAATGGTAGTGAAATGTCTCATGATCATCTTCGACAAACATATCTTCCGCTAATGTTTCATATTCAACACACTCGGGACATTGGCCGGCACCTGTAAGCTTTTCGATAGCTCACCAGAGCTCATCATAACTTCACAAGCTAGGCTGGTCACTGCGATAAGGCTTATCCGATAAGGTATTGCCAATATTGCCAAGTTGCAAATGATAAGGTGTTGGATGGTACAGCAAAAGCCAGCCCTTGTGTCCCAGAGATGATCGCCGTGTTGACGCCAACTGCCTGCGACATCCAGCAGTTAATCTGCCATGTGGGCGTTGCAAACCACCAAGCGCCAGCCTGGCCTTGCAATTCGAATCCACCAAGGGCCCACCAGAATTTCCCGGATTGATGGCAGTATCGGTCCTCAAGTCGTTGCGACCGGATTTTGGGGTACCCTCTGGTAAACGTTTACAAAAAACTATGGAAAATCACCATTTTTAATGGGAAAATCCACTATTTCTATGGTCATTTTCAATAGCTACGTTAAATTACCAGAGGGTAGCGACTTCAACTTTCACATCGAGCCATGCTTTCGCTCTGAAAGCATCCACAGTGAGCCGCTGACTGGACAATGTTGTCCTCGGAGAGTTCGAACCATGCAACAACCGCTGCAAGCGGGGTGTATCTCAAATGTTGGACCAAGCGCTTCAAGGTTCAATATGCAATGGTTCAGGTACGGCTCAAGGTCGGGTTTCACAGAATCATAAGTTGCTCGTGTGTCAAGCTAAGGAAATGTCCGGGTGCGTAAATTGCCAGATTTTGGTAGAAACCAGCAAAATAGCGATATTGAAACCACATGAAACCACCATTCTTGGGCCCTCCATCCATTGCCTCAGGCAGTGACAATCAACCGCCCCGACTGCGATCGAAGGGAGCGCCCCAGCGCAGACACCACCCCAGCACTGACGGAGTTGGCATAGCCTGGGACGTGGAGACACCCCGAACGGTGGCTTCTTATGTATGAAAACCAGGAAGCCTACAGCGATGTATACAATATCATAGAATACACTGTTCAATTGGTCTATAGCATTTGGATAAACCTTAGTAGAGGGTATCTCAGCTTATAAATGTTATATAGTGACTGTAATGGGCTGGGAACTGTGAAGGCGAAAGAAATACGAGAAGTCACCAACTGGGTTTGTCTGAAAATGGGGTACCAAAAAAAACCATGGTTCATCATGTCCCCTATTATTTCATGGCCATTTGGAGATAAAATTCCCCTTGTTCAGATACCATCCACCCATCGTCGCGCCAAGGGCACCCAAGGGGTTTCCAATGGCCACCACCAGCTGACCAACGCGTAGATTGGATGAATCACCCAACTCCACAGCAGGAAGAGACCTGTGACACTCTGCCAATCTCAGGTCTTGATTTATTTTTTGTATGTTTTAACATGTTTTAACATGTTTTAACATGTTTTAACATGTTTTAACATGTTTTAACATGATTTAAGATGTTTTAAGATGGTTTAAGATGTTTTAAGATGTTTGAGGGATAGCAAATCTCAATTTCTTAGACACACTAGGGCAAGAAGGATCTTCATAGACTTGGCGACCTTCATAGACTCATGGTGGTACAAAAAATGGTACCCAGATGTACCCAGTACTGCCCTCACCGGCCCTCACCTTCCCCGGGAAGGAATTCGCAGAATCCCAATGTCAGTGGGTGGATCTCTGCCAACCAGCTCTGCTTGGAGAACAGAGTCCTCCCAAAGAGTAACCGCAAGAGGCACTGATTTCAAGGTAATGTGGCCATGTGGTAAACCCATAATACGCATCCGCTACGTCCAGAAGTGGCTGAATATTTATCAACAAATTGGGATTTGTACGGCTGAGTTTTGAACATTAGTTGGTACGGCTGTGACTCAAATGTACTCAGCCCGTAGCATCGGTCAAAGAAACCACGATGTCAGATCCAGTTGCATCGCCCAGCCTGTCGCGGCTGGGGGTGAAAAATCAGGTGCCGCTTGAGACAGAATCTGTAGCAAACAAGAAAACAACCATCAAAGGATGCAACTATCAGTTGGGGGAATTAGCAGGGAATTATGAAACCTGTCCAAAATCAAAGGATGCTACTATAGATCTCACTGTGCGAGCACGGCGTGTCTTTCTCTCTAGTCCTTGAAAGTTGCTGAGGACCGCATGTGTTGGGGCACCAGGCACGTGATCATTGGTGACAATATAGCCATCCGAGCTGAACACGAAGCCGCTCCCCTGTGGCCAAAAAAGATGGCCAAAGTCTTGGATCACCCATGATTTTCACCCATACACAAGACACTTTTCTAACCCCCTATCAAATCAAGAAAAGTGTGGCCACCACGGATCTAGACATCATGAGACACCTTCAGTGATTCAGCTTGGGAAAATGGCAGCCACCTGTCCGCGGCCATCTTTGTGCTTGATGGCCACCACTGCAGGCCCAACAGTATCTACCACATTGGTCACCTGCAGCTGCAGCTGGATCTGTCATCAGCGATGGAGAATGAAAGCTGAGGAGCAAGCCACTCTGGAGTATGCCTCGGAAAGATCGGCATCTTGCAGTCGCTGAGGATTCCGCATAGAAAAGGGTAAACACTGTGTAAACGCTATCAATATGATGGAGATGCACCATTTCTACACAATTCACATAGAAGCCAAGCTGCATCGAGTGCTTCCGAAGAGCTTGTGGATTGCCACCTTAACCTACGTGCAGGATCGTGGAGGTTGGTTGATCTAATTCTTTCATCCGGAAACTGTCATTCTTTGCGAAATAGAATTTTATTTTTAGCAAAACTCTCGCGAACTCCAAGCTTATCTTTTGTGAGACCCATGTGGGTCAACAATGCCTCTTTTGATGTTACTACCTGGCACGTTATCATGGATTGCTTTAGTCAAAATACAGCTAGCATCACAGAATCCCTGCTCTCGACAAATTGTTGCGTATTGGGTTTATATATGTAAGGCCTACTGGGCCATTCCCTTTAAAATGCGCTTTCGCTTTTGTCTGAAATTTTGCATAACTTTCATGGAACTGTTGCGAAAATTTCCCATAAGCTGTATTTGTGTATATCTACATAATGTGTATGAATAGATCTGTAGATGGATAGATAGATAGATTAGATTAGATTAGATTTAGATCTAGATTAGTTTAGATTAGATTATATAGATAGATCGATCGATGGATGGATGTATAATGATGATTCGTGCCATCTTACCTTTGCGAAACTTTCACAGAATGATTATATAATTATATATGTTACCTTTGCGAACTCGAAAATAGAAACTTTTGCGACATTTTGCCAGGTCTTCACAATCATAATACTTTACAAAGACCTTTTTCTCCATTCCCGGGTTCTGAAGGGCATGCGACCCACCCGGACAGCCTTTGTTGAAGCGGCCGAAAGGTGAGGCGTTTGCACCCTGCCAGTGCCCTGCAGTCGGTCATGACTTGGCGTGGAAAAACGGGTGAAGCCCTGCGCCCTGCGGCGCCTCATCACAGGAAACCAGCTGCCGCTCGGCCCGAAGCCAGCGGCTGCAGAGTGTGGATTTTGGTTCATCCCATCCAGTCGCATCATGGGATAACCATGGGATAACCAGAAAAGACTAGGGATGACTAGGCTTTGTATCCAGGATCGGCTGATTCAGTGATAGCTCAGTGAGAACCCTAGAGTGATTTGTCCCGGTCAAGAAATCGGCACATGACCATCCCAATCATTCAGCTTATGTAAATCTACCATGTAATCTGATAGGGTTGGAGACCCTGAATGACCTGGATGTCTGCGTCCCTCACACCATTTTCAGAATGAAATACACATGCAACTGCACACCGGATAGTTTAGCGGCGAATTGTGAAACATCAAATTTCGGGGAATGCGGGGAGGTGGAAGAGCTCTAGGGATCCAGGAGGACTTGGCTGTCTGTCTGATAGCAAATGGATTAGGTCTGTCTGAGCGAACACCAGACTGTGAAACTATTAACACTAATGATGATGCTGATATCATCAAGATCCAATTCGAAGGCAAAAGGCTTGAAAGGTCGAACTTGTGGACCTTTTCATACAAAATGCAATCAGAATCGTTGGGATGATATCAGCTCGGTGTGAAACATTATGCCGGCTTTGCCTTCTGCTTCGCCCTGCAGGTTGGCAGATGGGGTTGCCCATGGATTTCCCTATTTTTTCCAAGCTGAAACTGAGAGAACCCCCCGGGCCTTTGCTGCAGCTGATCCACGCAAGCTTGGATTTGCTTGCTCAGAGGATGCCTCAGCCCAGCCCAGCCGAAAAGCGCACCAACCTGCCAGCAGTGACCTGCTGAGATCCCCAGCTCTTCCCCCAATTCCTGCAGACAGCTGTCGTAAGCCTCGGTACTTCAGCAGCTTCACATCATTCCACATCAACCACCAAAAACAATGGCTGCGTAGCCACTTCCCATCCTAAAATTGCTAAAGTTGCAAGCTGCAGTTGAAAGATGTTGAAACATCGTCATGTTTGGAAACTGAGAAGGGAACTCTCTGGTAGTGCCACAGCGCCTCACTTGCTTTCTTGAGGTGCTCGTACTCCGCCCCCATGTTGAAGTAGGCAACACCTCGCACAGCTGCGAAAGAATTTGCCAGGCTGGAAAGGAGCGCAAGTCCAACAAAAAAAACTAGGGACCTAATCCAATTGATCCCGCACCCACCGGAGACCGGAGAGACCTTCAAAGTCTGCAAACCTGAGAGCCTGACAAATCAAGCTCTCGCTGTTCGTGCTTCCAGTTGCTACAGGACCGCCTTGGAATGACAACTCAATCTTCATGACATGAGATCTGCTGGTTTCAGGGCATCTAAGCTCAGAGCTGCTATCAGGGGGCTGCGACTGCCTGCGTGACTCCATGGAAGTTTAGCCCATGATGGGAAATCCACCAATGTTTGCCCATGATGCCACAAAGTTTGCCCCTTCTGGGCCCCCAATCCCAAAAAAATGATGTGAAAAAAATATACTAACTATATAATTATACTGTCCAGGAATCAAACATAGCCATTGGACAATCCCCATTTATGGATGATTTTTCCAGCTGTAAACCTCCATTTATAGTGGATTTTCCAATGCCGTGTTTGAATACCGGAGAGTACCTACCAGGGCTGGGCAACACAGCTGATTGATCTCAGGTTCCCGCTGCTGTGAATGCTGGGCCGCCTGTGTCAAGGCGATTTCAAGGTTGGATACTCCAAAATGGCCGATACATCCTATACTATAAACAGCAACGGGTCAGCCACATTCTTGTACGACCCATATACATCTACTGCAGTTTGTTTGTTTATTGACCAGCAAACAAGCGGCGCGGTAAACAACAACGAAGGGAAAGCGTGAAAACAAAGCAATAGAAGGCACACAAGAGCTAAGTAGAACTGGGAGGACTTGAATCTTCACAGAACGCACTCAAAGTCTGCAAGACTTTCAAGACAACGCCACACCCATATACAGGGCAACTGGTCCTTGTGTGTTCATTCGTGTATGAATCTAAAACACAGTTTTGCCGACATAGTTGCTTATGCCAAAATTGAAATTTGGTCTCATTTATAATTTATAAGAGCGAGGGAGTGATGTGGAGGGTTTATGTTTTTTGTGAATTTGCTTGTAGATCCACAAGAGTACAAGCGTTGGCCTGTAAGCAAAGGCTCTGATAGCGCAAGACGAAAGACCCACCAAAAGTAAATCGACACCTAGCCTCGATGGCCTCCAAACTTGCTTCAACCATCCATCCGTATGTCTAATGTTGGACCCGCAAGGGGGAGCTACGGCAAGATGTTAACTATATATTTGCTGACCAAAAGAAAAACATGGCACTATGAAAAATAGGTTCCCTATTTCGAGATGGATAGCAACTCATAAACCTGTGGCACTCCATGGTTCCCATACGTTCCCAGTTCCCATGTCATTTTGCTTCGAACCCCTAGCGGCCCTAGCGCAATGACTGGTGCCTCCAGTTTCTTCAGAGCTTTGTCAGCATGTTGCAGCGCCTAACGTGGGGGCGATGCACATTGTGCTGGAAGGCCTCTCGCCCTCAGGGAACTCTTCAGGGTTTCCTGATTTGCATATTGCCCATATTGCCTACGAATAGAAGTGAAGTGTTCTGTCATCATCAAATTTGGAAGCATTTTCAGAAGCCGAAACGTGGACAACGTGGACCTCCTGATGCTTGCCCATCTGAGACAGAAGGGCACACAAATTCAGGTGTGTTCCTGGCAGGCACTGGCACTGGCGTTGGAATCCCAGTGGCACCGCACCAAGTCGCTTTCTCTGATCAAAAATCTGGGCTGTGCACTCCCAAAATCCCCATGGCTCATCATCATTTTCCCTACAGGATGGGCCACCCCCAGTTATAAGTTGGTTCATAAACCATTATAATCCCCATTAACTATAGTTATATCTACCATAAACCATTGTTAAGCCATTCTTGGATGGTACACACCGAATTTTCAGACACCCAGACGTTGCCCGAAATGGAAAACACCACCGGCCTGCAGGGTTTTGACATCTTCCATGGGACCTTAAACTTGGAAGCTGAGACCAGCCATGGGTCCAAACAGCTATCCCAGAAAACTTGGCCCATACTGAAATACTATAAATATGAATCATATACTGATCATGTTAGATAGATATACATACATACATGCATTGCATTGCATTTGCATTTGCATTTGCATTCACATTTACATGTACATGCACGTTTACATTTACATTTACAATTACATTTACATTTACATGACAATCACATTACAATTACATTACAATTACATTACAATTACATTAAAATTACATTAAAATTACATTCCATTGCACTCCAACCTGAGAAGGGGTGGAACGAAAGCCAGCGCTTGCTTTTTGACTCGCGCGGGGGCGCGTGAAACTCCACCTCATCCATATGGCATGGCTCAAACATGAAGCGCCCCAACATCAACAATTGCT
>Ga0126342_10014811_pt1 | contig 13727 bp, 13 predicted proteins | sample Cyp1metagenome_FD_92528 | JGI IMG/M metagenome (GOLD analysis project Ga0126342, IMG submission 92528) | Coral microbial communities from Lord Howe Island, Old Settlement Bay, Australia - Cyphastrea 1 metagenome | ecosystem: Host-associated > Invertebrates > Cnidaria > Coral ...
AGGAATACAGGTTGGAAGAACATAGAGAATGAGGGTTGAGAAAAAGGTTGTGCTTACCTGACGCTGCGAGGGTTAGTGACTAACCGGTTGACTTATTCCCCAACCTTTAAGGAATGTATATATGTATATAGTAGTATATATATAAATTCTTATTTTTGCATTATTATTCTTATGAATTAATCAATTATTACTATTATTGATAATACTGATTATTTATTTATAGTATGAGTATTATTAGTATTGATATCATTGTAAATATATTAGTATGACTATTACATATCATCAAACATAAAAGAAAATCGGATTCCATATTTCGATATATGCTGGGTCCCATTTTGCCTTAAACGTTACCAGCGCAGTTCACGGGGCTTAGGAGCTGCTGGACGTCTCCACCAATCCTCTGGGGCAGGCGGGATTGGGGTCCTTGAGTCTCGGCGATGCTGGAGATCTGGCGGGATGGGGTCCGGATGGGGTCCTGGAAACATCCCGGATAATAAAGACTAATATTGTATGTATATCCATCTAACATTAGGATATTATATACATTTCTAGATGTTTCTATCTTTTTGGCAAACATCATGGTGTTTCTAGATGTTTCTATCTTTTTTATAGATGTTTCTAGACATCCTGGAAACATCTTGGTTGCTATGTTTGTATATATGTATATAGAAATGAAAGGCGAAGGGAACAACAGCCAGGCGACCATTTTGCAGCATTTGCCACCCCAATGTTTTGGAAGCCAAGTAACTGACTACTACACGCAGAGAGTAAGGACCAACTTCGGAAAAATTTGTATGATTTTGTATGTATTGCCATCTTGAAGTGGACTGAACATCCCCAGGTTTCAATTCTGTTTAGATTTCTGATTTTGTTCCTGAGCTTCAAATGGTTGGGTGAATGAGTTTGACATGGTTGAGTCCATGCCCGTATGAAACACGCTTAAACATTCCCCATCAACACCCTTTGTGGGTACCCTCTAGCAAGCCACAGGGGCGTAGCGACACGTTTTTTTCCGATGTGTTCTGCGTCAAACTGTTTTTTTCAACGCGAAGATTAAGTCGAAACATTTTGATCAAACACGACGAATATGTTTGGCTTTAGATTTTGCCCTGCAGCCATGCTGGGAGGGTTTGAAATTTGCAAGAGAGCTTGGTTTTAAGTAGGATGCACAATGCACCTAATATATTCCTCCATTAGCAACTGAAAGGAAATTGCTCCGACCACCTGGTAGCACCCCATAGAAACAGCAGGTTGGCCACTCAAGGGGGGTCCAACGACCCAGTTGAATCACGGCACCTTCGTTGCCTAAAGGCTCGGTTGTTGTCCTCGGAGAAATGTCCACGACTGGCGGAAATTCGATTGGAAGACGTGCAGGTCCGGACTGGGTCAAGCTGGCTCCATGGGGTGATCGTTGGTGCTCAGTGACTCAGGTCAGGACAACATGTTACAAAAATGTTACAGACCACAAGGGTCCAAAATTGGGGATCAGAATCTGTCCAGATGAATTGGGACGGATAAAAAATCCAATCCGCTTTGGGACGGATTTGGGTCACCAAGCGTCAAAAATTCCCGCAAGAAATTCCTCGGTAAATTGGCGCATCTACTCACAGCGCAGAAATAAGCTAAACACAGTTATCGAATTTTATCGATCACCATTCATGCCTATTATATGTGCTTTTGATATGCGAACGTTGCTTGTTTAGACCTTGGAGCTGGCTGAGATGCGATTGAGCAGTGTCCAAAAGGAATAAGAAATGCCACATTTTGTCGAAAGGATTGTTCCCAGAACTGGATCAGGCTTTTTGTTGCATACAGAAAAATATAGTAAAAACATGTTAAACACATGAAAAATATACTATATGTCTGAGACGTCTCTGCTTTTTGCTGTTGCAAAAGGATCTGCTTTTCCCAACAAATCCGATCGACCTAGGCCTCGGAGAACCGTGACGTGGCCATGGGTCTCTTTGATTTGGTTTTTTGGCCAACGCAGCGTCACGGTGGATGGGATGAAACCACTTATGGGGCCATAGAAATCCTCCTCGAATATAGGGCTGTTTAATATATGTTTGGGGGTCGGAACCATAGCCCACTTCGATTTGGAAAGAGTCTCTCCACGAATCGTCGTTTGTGGGTAACAATAACATGTAATAAGCATTCATAATACGCAAGATTCGGGGAATATCCACAGTCATAGATTGCTGTAATCTATTAAAACTAGTTGTCACATCCAAGCCGATCTCCCTGATATAATCACGGAGGGTGCAACGTTCAACAGCTTCATACACTGGTGCGCTTGCTTTTGGCTGCTATTTGTCACAATACATATTTATATATGTATATATATATATATATATTTATTTAATATAGAGGGATCATCCCCAGAATTCACTACGTGGCTAGAATTTCTTTTTTAAGTGCACAACCTATGATCACTTGCATATGCTCAGGGTTCCTTAAAATCAGCCTGTTCTGTAGACAAATATGCAGTAGCCACACCATGTACGATTGATCGAACTCATTTCACTATGTTTATCTATGTTTATCTATGTTTCACATGTTTCCTGTTTATCTCTGCAAGTAAGCCCTACAATTACCGCCCAACTTGGATCATCTTGGATCATCTTGGATCATCTTGGATCATCTTGGATCATCTCCAGCATGGTCCCCTCAGGACCCTTCGGGGCAATACAGCTTCGACATGGCGCAGCCCGGTCAGCGTACCGCCTTTCGGCTCTTGCTCTCGCAGCTGAGCGACTATGGCAGCCGCAGCCAGTACATCAAGAGCTGCCTGGCGTCCGGTGGTTTTGGATGGTATTTATATGGATTTATCGTGATTGAACCAACAGATGTCATGTGATTTCATATGATTTCACGACATTTCATGGGATTTAATAGGATCAAAACAAATGGTGGTTTCGAGAGATTTAATTGGGATATGCTAGGATATCATCACTACTATTCGATCCAGCGGGAAAGCCAAAAATACATCACCCGCTGATTACATACACGCCATTCACCCCATATGGTCCCTGCAAAATGAAGAGATCCAATTCTTCATCAGGGATTCTAGGATGGTATTCAATTTTGGGGGAGGAATTATTAAACCAACCTCAATTTCATCAGAAATATATTTGTATTAGCAAATCAAACACTTAAGGTGTATGGCAACGAGATGTTTACCTCCCATTGCCTGGGGCCATGAATCGACATGACTATCCACTGGATTCCACTGGTGTAGTACTCAGGAGCTATGGCTATCCATATTCCCAATTAACAATGAGGAGCCAAGGATCTGCGATAGAGTTCCCAATGACGTGATACATCGGGGCAGTTTCGGATGTGAAATCTTGGCATATATTGGCATGTCCTGCTTCGTATCTCTCTATCAGCCTTGGGCATTTGGCTTTGCAAATGGGTGAAGATTTGATGAAGATTGGGCACACATGGTGATGTTGCATGATTTTGCAGCATTTTGCAGCATTTTCCTCTTGGGGATGGTGCGATCAGTGTCCCCCAGGCGCAACGGTATCCAACGCACCGTACAACGTCGCTTGGGCCGGTCGGGCTGGCACCGTTTCGAGGATGAGCCTTATATCAACGGATCCCGTTGAATACTTTGAGTTTCCGATTGGGGGATTTTTTGGTTACATACCTCCTAAATATATTGATTTGTTATAGACTTTGGGATACTTTGGGGATGTAGTACCTATATGGTTATATAGTAGCCAGCATGGCTACCACTTCAGAAACCAGCATGTCTGACTCAGAGATGGCCATGGATCAATACCTTCATCCCAGCTATTGTAGGGGGGTTAACAATGATGAACATCAATAAAATATCAAGACATATCATGACATATCACATATCATGAAATAATTCATCCATATCCCATATGCTCCATGGTGCTAGTATATTTACCTACAAAACTGGGCCATAAAAAAATTGGGTAAATGGTGGAATTCATATTCCAATTATTCCAGCACCATGGTGAGCACATGTGTTTTTTTTAATCCCAACTCAAATCCCGGTGTTTTTTCCCATGAAAGTCATCAAACGCGGCCTTCCCAGGTGGATGGTGTCCGAAGGCGGAAGAACATTTGGAACGTCCCCAGCTCTGGGACTTTGGAATTGCTGTTCCCTGGCGGTGAGTCCGGCCACGTCACCATCCCCAAGAAACTTCACCATTTTGATTCAGGATGGGGCCCCCCAGTGATGTTTGTTGGTTTATTAACCCCATGAATACCATAGTTATCTATAGTTATATCTACCATAAACCATAGTTAAGCCATTTATAAACCAACTTAGCTATCTTGGGGGCCCCATCCTGTTGGGATTGAAACTCATCTCTGGTTGGTGGTTTGGATTTGTGAGTTTTTTCCATATATTGGAAATGTCATATGTCATAATCCCAACTGACGAACTCCATCATTTTTCAGAGGGGTAGGCCACCCACCAACCAGGATTGGGTTGGGATTAAAACTCATATTGACACCATCCCCAAGTCTAGGTGTTGATGAAAGCTGCTTTTACCACTAAAGGGTGTATATATAGATGTATTAATTGTTTGCACCATATTGTATAAGCTTGCATCATAGATTCAATATGTGAGATGTGTGAGATACTGACCACTGTGCATGTTGATGTAAGTGTTTAAGGTATTCTCAAGACTGTGAGATACTGACCTTCTAGGTTCGAGGTTTTAACTTAACCTTATACCCAACATATTTTTTGTATATACGGCAAACAAATGCAAACAATATCTCTGTTATGGATGTGTTAATATAGTTTTGTATCGGATCTTTGCGGCAACGATGTCCGCCCACCTGTCCGGCACAGGCTGAGCCTTAGTGACTTCTTGCTGAAAGATGAGGGCGACCACGACTGTTTGTTTTCCCCTGTGGTGGAACGGATGTTCCGGAGAAGGCACATCATGCTGCTATCACCTGCCCTAAGCTTCAGCAATGAGATAGGTCGCTGGCAGGGGTGATTTTACCATATTACCTGTTTTGTTGGCTTCATGAACTAGGTTAGGTAAGTGGAAGAAAATCGGGAAATCTCCGAATTGCCACTTTGGGTTCATCCCGTCCCAACATCCATACATTTGGGCGATAGTCACCTCACGTCGTGACCGAAGCCTGGAATCATGGGAATTGGATGTAACCGGGTAACTATCCCAGAATTGCCGCAAATTTATCCCGAAATTTCAGGGGAGTGAATTACGATCATTTTCCCAGATGTTTTGCATACTACCCATCTTTACGCCATGTTTTTTTAAGGGAAAATGGTGGATAATCATAGTTACTCAATGAGTTTCTATAGTTAAATCATGTCAAATCAGAAATAGTTACTCAAACTAAGATAATTTCTAATTTCAATCATAGTTACTCAAAATCAGTTTCTATAGTTATAAACAGTTTCTATATAGTTCAATCAGAGTTGTTTTAGTTTGAGTTACCATCGTTTCCATAGGAATCCATGGCGGAGCCCCCGCCCTTTCCACGCAGGAAACGCACCTTGACGTCCAGGCGCCGGGCCTTGGCGGTGCTGCAGAAGGCGGCGCCGCGGTGAATCCGGCTGGATGTCTGGGTGGCTGGAACAATCCATGGATTTTATATGGATAATCTACGGATAATGATGGATAATCTATGGATAATCTAATCCAATGTATGGTTTGTTGAAAATCCATGGGTTTCTGTAGTGTTTCTGAAATGTTCGGGAATTATAGTATACCCAATATATGTTTTGGATGATAATAGGGGAATCCATCTTATTCAAAACGAGGATGCACCAAAAGATGGCAATTCATGATGCCCCATAGAAAAATATAGCGAGAATAGGGATGCACATCACCAACTGCCAACAGTGGATAAAGTGATCATCAGTTCCCCATGAATAATAACAATTTTGGGAGTATCCGCTATGTTCAGACAGACCAAAAGGTAGGCCGTTGTGATTGAAGGGAACACGAGCAGAGCAGGTTCCCTCAGGAGCGTTTTTTGTTGTTTTGGTTTGGTTTGGGTGGTTGGTACCCCCATTAATGCAATTGTATAATTATATTATTATATTATATATATATGGCTATACTATTATTAATTATCACTATTAATTGTGCATTTCTTATTATTATCATTGTTATTGGTTATTAATTATGTTTATATAATTATGTTTAATTATATTATTATTACCATTATATCAATAATTATATATGTATAGTACAGTACGTATATTATTTATATATACAATACATGCGGAAAGTTGTTGTAATACCATGGGATGTTCTGTATATACGATGCCCATGTTACGTGGTGTTTTTTGCGGCAGGTGAGTAGCCTCAAGGGGCCCATCTTCGACGCCTTTGTCATGGCCTTGTTGCACTACTTTCAACTCTCCACGGAACAGGTGACACTGGAAGAATGGTTTCGTAAGGGAAATCCCAACATACCCGGCCTGGTAAACGTTTAGATATGGAAAATCACCATCTTTAAGTTCGGTAAATCAATGAGAATCAATGAGCTATAACTAAATGGCCATTTTCAATGGCAAACTGTGAGGGTAGCCCGTTTTTTTTGGTGGATCACTTTTCACTTGGGTGATGTGCAGGACATGGCACCCAATCGAACCCAAGCCCGATGGGGGGAAGGAACTGATGCCTTGCCAATGTGCTGGGAGTTAATGAACATTAATATGAACATAAGAAGACTATTTCATGGTATGTGCTGGGATATAAAATGGGTATATAAATGGGTACTATGGTTGTGTGTGGAAAAAATGGCCATCCCATTATTATTACAAGGTGGGCACAGTGAAATGCTTGTTGGTTTATACCCACCATTGCCTATCACAAATTGCCATAAACCCTAGTATAACTAAAGTTATGTTCACTGACTTGGCTATCGTTTACTAAAATCCCAGCCTGTAGGTCCATTCTTGTTAATGTTACCCTCTGGTAAACATACAAAAAGCTATTGAACATGGCCATAGAAATAGTGGGTTTTCCCATTAAAAATGGTGATTTTCCATAGTTATGTAAACGTTTACCAGACCGGGTATCCCCGATGAATGGATTGATGACCATGGATTGATGACATTGATTGACCATCCCCCCAAAGATTCATGGCTACTTGGTGGTGAACTACTACCACGGATCGTGATTTCAGTAGGTGGAAAACCCCTAGTGATTTCAGTAGGATTCTTGTGGGCTTAATCCACCTATAACTAGGGTGACTTTTTGGTGGGTTAATCAGTGAATCCACCTACTTACTAGTTCACCACCAAGTATATAATCCAACTAGACGGCACTTGTGGTGAATCCAATGGCGCCAAATTGTGTTGTCCAACAAATGGCGCCCTCCTCAAAGGAGCCTTGGAGAAAACCGGTTGAGTCCGAAAACGGGTTACACAGCAATTTATGGCAGTTTATGGCCATGAAATCATGGGGAACATCATGATCAACTGGATATATCCCTATAGAGGTACCCAAATGTGGAAAAGCCCTTCGATTGCCTAAGGTGATGTCGACTATCTCCCGAACGGGAAATCCAACTTTTCTGAAATCTAGTGGGTATACGAATATATAACTGGCTGGCATTTGAACATTTTGAATCTAGCTCAAGCCAATACCAGGTACACTTGGGCGGTTCTCTAACCAATATAACATTATATTTAAATATATATATATATATTATATCTTACACGGACGTGGAACATCTTCGAAATATCAACAGTAGTTGAGTCTATGGGCAGTAAGAAATTGGGGTAATATGATGACTCCACAATGATCGACTGCGGTTTCCACAAAACTGGACTCCCACCGACAAGATTCGACAATAGTTTGTAGGTCTGTTGGCCCCAAAGAATCTGATACCAGGTTGAAACATCTTAAGATCCATCACGAGCCCAACGTCAAGACTCCCACCCCACAGATCCCCACAGGTGATGGCGATCTACATGAACCAAGGCGGAGCTGGGACGTGTTTTCTCCAACTTGAGGACTCCATATTTTTGCGGGCCATGATAAGAATCCCACAAGAATTTGACCCTCAGATTGGTGTTGCCATGTGAGTTTTCTAAAGCCATGGCCTGCCACAAAAACCACCCGTTGCCCCGTTGCCTCATGGTTTCCTTGGGTCAACCCCGAAATCATCGTCAGATCCCCAGCCCAGCTAGCTCTGGAGCAGGTGACAAAGCCAAAGAGACGCTCATTCGGATGTTGCCATCGCTGATGTCGCCGCAACCCTTGATGCACGCGGCACGCAACACGGACTCGCTGAAGGACGATGAGACGATGAGATTCTGGGGACCTGAATTGACAGGCTGCAGTGGAGATAGAACAGGGATATTCGTTATAGAATGGTATAGATTCTGATTGGTGGTTTGGAACATGAATTTTATTTTCCATTTCATATATGGGATAATCATCCCAACTGACGAACTCATATTTTTCAAGATGGTTGAAACCACCAACCAGGAATGGTATAGATTGGATATAAAAACTAGCCACAAGAGATGTGTCTGAAAATGTCGGCTATATCCCAATTTGATCCAATCTATGGCCATGGATCGTGCCGTGAAAACACGGTGGATCTACTGCGCCACCTGTTTCTTGTCATCCGTGGCTTCTCCAGGAGCTCCTGGATTTCGAACAGGCGGCAGATGGGCACATGAGTCTCAACTTGGAAAATCCCAGTGGACACTATGCGCTTCGGATGGTCTGGGCCCTATTTTTTCGAAAGGGTGGGATGGCGGACGGCGAGATGTCAGCGATGAAATGGAGAGCCAAAAAAGATATAATAAAGTAAGAAAGATGTTGAAAGTGTAGCCAGTTAAAGATGATGTGTACATATACTGGCTCATATTGTTCCAGGTTTGCAACTTCTATATCTATTTGTCGATGGTGGGTTTTCATGGATTGAGAATTTTCATGAATTTTCTGTTTTGCAGGGTATATATCCAAGCTAAGGCATGGTTTTTGTGGGTCACAATCGGCCTCAAAGCATGGAAGGATTTTCGAGTATGGGCATTTCTCCGGAAAAGACCAGTTTTTTAGGATTCTCGTTGTAGCCGTTAGCATCAGAGGTTAAAGATGGTTGAAGCCCCGTCTCATGGAGACGATTCTTCGATATAAATAAAACCAAATATGGTGGGTGTCCGGTTAAAGTTTTCCTTTCAAACTTTAAGCCTGTCAAAATACATCAATATACCCCAACATCACTATGGAAAAATTGTTTATTTATAGATGAGTTATTACAGTTATTGCCATTTACCAGTTACAACTGGTTATAAATGGGAGGATACATTCTATAAATGGGGTTATAAGCACTTATAACTAATAAATGGCCATAACTGTATGATTGACCTTTTTTTTAACAAATAGACGGTGAGTTTCCAGTCCGCTACGTTGAACGAGGGGATGCAGGGATGACCCTGGTCATCCTCATGAGATCTTGGAGACTGAGCCCTTGCCAACGGCCCATGATGGATAGTGATGGTTTATGTATACATGCAATATATCCGGATATATCCGGTAATATTTAGAATTTGTAATATATAGTGTAATTATATATAGATATATATATATATACAGTATATTGAAAATATTCGTCCTACTTGATCAAACCCCAGCAGTCTTGGTGACGACATCTCCTCTGAGGTATTTGGATCGAGGGTGGGCAGTGTAGTCGAGTTGGATGACAGTCGAGCTGAGACCGGTCGTGGTTAGCTGTTTCCCCTGTTGTTTTAGTGATTCCAACATTGGTAGCGGAGCCCTGGCTCAATCTTTCTCGAGAGAGATTTAGAAGGGCGAGGGGTATCCTTTCTGGTTTAACTGGTCTCAGCCCCTTTTGTCAAATGCTTTGTTCAAGTTTGACTGATGGCGCAAGCTGGAAGCGGCGACGCCGCCTGTGACGTCCCAGTGAGCATATCTCCACTGACGCCAGCAAGTCGGACCGATCCAACAGGATCAATGGCAACAAGTCCCACAAGGTGAACCTTCCCTGGAACCTCAAGCAGCCGCGCGTGAGACTTGACGTCGCCGTAGGCCACAGAACCGGCACAGGGGAAGGAGACATGAAGATAGAGAAGATCGTGGAGAGCCCCAGTGGCATGGTGATCATCGAGACCGTTGGCACCAACCAGCTCCCACGGCTACGGATCCATTGATGAAGAACTTCACCGCAGACGTTCGATGAGTCCGAGCGGATCGAGTGGTAGGCACATTGCCTGCCCCCGGCCGAGTTAGTGACCACGATGCCCCAGGCTCGATTCCCACCAGCCAAACAGAATTGACTGCTCAGGTAGCCGTGTATAATTAGATCTTTCAGTGTCACCGAAAGACACTGTCCAAGGCTGAAAGATGGGAACTTCTAGATTCCTTAGAGGTGGCCCAGTGTTTTTGCCAAGATGTCGCTTGCCTCAGTGCAGATGTTGCCCTCAGATCTCAAAAACAACCGGTGCTGTTGGAGGTGTTTGCGGGTTCAATGCATTTTACACAAGTGGCACACTCACAGTTGGCAGTGTCTTCAGCCAGTAGATGTTGACATGGGACACAATGGAGTCGACTTGACCACAAAGTCTGGACAGGCAGAGGTTTCGGAGGTAATCACCGAGCAGTCATCAGATCTCATTTCATGGGCACCTCCGTGCGGGCCATATTCTCCTCTTCAAAATATCATTCCCCGAAACCCCACAAAGAGACAGCTGAAATGATTCAGATTGTTGAAGAAAAGAAAGTATGCCAGTCGGTTGTGGAAGTTTTGTAGACACCATTCCAAAGAGGGGATGAAACAACATAAACAGTTTGCGGGAGATGGGAAGTCATTTCATGTGGTGGAAAACGCCGAGAAATCTGCAGCTTGGTCGGAGCTCAAATTTCCTGAGTGGGCATCCGGCCCGCATGATCAGTGCAGATTCGGTCTGCGAATCCAGAAACAGGACAAGTTGGGAGTCAAGAAACCGACAGGTCTTCAGTGCACCGACCCTAGATTGGTCCCGAACCTAACAGCCACCTGCAGATGTCACGAAGCCTAAACAGGGTCCCCAAGATGAACACGTCATTTCCAATGAAAAGATTGATGGCAGGTGGGTGTCGAGATCTCAGAGGTGCGGTGCCTGGCCCTTAGACTTGTGTCATCGCATTCTGGCCACAGTTGAACAGATCTTGGTTGGAACCCCCCACAACAAGTCATGGCTGTTTTGCATCCTGGTCCTTGGGGGGGTCCGTGTTACCGTATGAAGTGTTTGTCGAAGAACAAGAGCATGATAATGATGGTCATGATCATGAACATGAACAATCAAACGTTGAAACGCAAACGCGGGAGCCGGATTCACCTGTTTACAAGTTGCACTGTATAAATAAGTTTGGACACCCAGCCAACAGCACCTTGGCTAGAACCCTCCGATGGGAGGGGCAAAGCCAGAGATTGTCGAAGCTGCCAAGTGAATCAAGTGCGATTCCTGTGACCGGGCTCGGGCTCCTAAGGATCCACCAAGGGTTGGAGTTTGTAAAGCTGACCAATTTAACGAGAGTGTTGGGGTTGATCTGTTTTACTTGCAAGATTGTCAAAACCAGCCCCATATTGTCCTCTCCATGGTCGACTATGCCACCTCATATCACCTTCTGAGACATATGCCCAAACGGAGTGGGAAGGAGGTGGCAACACTGTTTGCAGAAGCTTGGATAGGCACGTTGCAAGGAATTGGTTTATGATCAAGGGAGCGAATTCCGAACGGATTTTGATGAGTTTGCCTGAACAATGTGGCACTCTTTCCATTATCTTTCCGGTGGAAACACACTGGCATGGAGGGATGGTTGAGCGTCATAGATCCACTGCCAAGACCATTGCTAGGAAGCTCATTGATACTTACAAGGTCTTGACCACGCGGATTTTCGATGGGTGTTGCAGGAAACCACCATGGCCAAAAACAGCTTGTCAAGACAGTGGTTTCAGTACTAATCAGTGGCTTTTTGGGTATGATAATCCCCTTCCTGGTTCGGTTTTGGATTGTCCCAATGACATTCCCATTCATGATCATGTCCAGGCTGGAGGTCCACTTGCTCGAAAAGTCAACATGCGAGAAACGGCTAGGACTACATGGCTTCAACTGGGCAATTCCAATTTGATTCGCCGTGCTCTTTTGGAAAAAACCCGACAACAAAGGGAGAGTTTTGTTCCTGGTGAGACGGTTTAGTTCTATCATTTGCAGCATGCGGGTAGACCCAATCAGAGTAGGTCCAATCACACCCAATCATGGCATGGCCCTGCGGTTGTGTTTCCCAACAGGGTTCGGGTACTTTGCGGATTAGTTGGCGGCGTACTCTGTTGAAAATAATCGTAGAAAATGTCAGACCGGCCACATCGGCCACGGAAGAGGAGGTCGTGGGCCAGGAAATGGTGCAAGAAGAGTTGCTGGATCACCAGAAACAACTGTCAGGTCATGGTCCAAAGTAGAGGGCTTTTAGACTTGTCCCAAGCGGCTTTTGATGGGAGCGAACCTTCGGCCCCAGGTCGAACAAGTTTCTGTGGGAGATATTCCCGGGGTTGGTAGAATCCGATGTTACCACCACCACCGGAATTTTATGATGAGCAACCACCGCCACCACCGAAAGAACCTCATGTGGAACCGTCCCACACAGATGCAGAAATGGCTGCAGGGGACGGGAATGAAACTGCTTCGGTCATGCCAGAGCAACCAGAACCGAAGCCAATGCCCTCACATGTCCACCTTAGACTGTCCAGACCCTAGCGTTGAGATCTCAAAACCACCAGAGCAGGATCATGCATGATATGCCCCCGGTTGCATCGTTGCCGGAGCCCCATATGTCTGTTGAACCTCGGGACATGTCCGATGTTGAGGAAGGGGGTAGCGGACAATGCGGTCCAACCATAGGGTCTGGGAAGGAGTGGATGAAGGGTACCCTGGAAGAGTTGGATGACATCACGGGTCCGTATGGGCCTGTTCAGTCATGGAAAGAACATGTTCAAGAGCGACAAAAACAGAGGGCTTCAGTCAAGGTTCAAAACAATCAGTATTCTTCCAAATATGATCATCGGGGATCATCCAAAATGGGGAGAAAACAAAGTAAGCTTGAAGTGTTCATGATGAAACAGAGACCCCCGAAGTGGTTGATGCTTTCTTGTCGGAAATGAGAATTGCTTCAGGACCTTGAACAGTTAGAGGAACAAAATGTACCACCTATATCATGTTCCGCTTCAGTTCATGGAAGAAACATGTCAGTCATGCATGTGTGTTCACAAACGAATTGCCCTTGTTGTGGGAGTGGATGAACCACTTCAAAGAGATCACACAAAAATCTCAAGGGAGGCAGCAAAGACAGCCAAGGAATATAAATCCCACCAGCTTGGCACCGAGTCCACGGAAAAGTTCCGCCAAGCCATGGACAAAGAGTGGCAGAGCTTTTTAGATTTGAAAGTTGTGACTGTGGTTCCTGCAGCTGAAGCAAAACAGATTCCGAAAGAACGTATCCTTCCTACTCCTAGTTGTGGAAGTCAAAGCGTTTCAATGAAATGTGCGTCCTAGGTGGGGGAGAATTTTCTGGAAGTCGGTGCGATGTTGCGTCCAGTTGGTGTTTAGCATGTTTGTGTTGTCTCCAATTGATGGTTTATCGTGAGTTTTTCATGGATACCATGCAGATGGTTGTAGCTATTCCCTTGTGTTTTGGGAGTTTTGTACATCACTTGTGGCTCGCTCTGTTGTGCAAGATTCATAC
>Ga0126342_10014812_pt1 | contig 13727 bp, 4 predicted proteins | sample Cyp1metagenome_FD_92528 | JGI IMG/M metagenome (GOLD analysis project Ga0126342, IMG submission 92528) | Coral microbial communities from Lord Howe Island, Old Settlement Bay, Australia - Cyphastrea 1 metagenome | ecosystem: Host-associated > Invertebrates > Cnidaria > Coral ...
AACGTCATTGCCCCACCCAACCCCACCCAACCCCACCCCAAGATAACCATAACGTAGCATGACGTCTGTGTGCTAGTTGACATGAAAGACCATCAAAAAACAAAACATTGCAAACAAATCTTAAAACACCACGGCCGACTATGGGTCGGGCTCCAACTACAATCAACTAGCATCGACCATTAACTATGGAAAAAACTATGATCAACTATAATCAAAGTATTGATAAAGTAAAATCAGCTATAATTCCCAGATGCTCTGGAAATATTGAACCTCTGGAAAAATGTGGACCTGCAGCCCTGCCCCAAATGGAAGATTTACGGGCCTTCCAGGCTCTGAGTTTCTGATTCCTGATGGGAATCTGATCTGATCTGGAAGTTTCTGAACTTCCCTAAAGTTTCCCTATTAAGGAACCACATTTCATCCCTGGTTGGTGGTTTCAAATATATGGCTTTAATATAGTTTTATATGGTTTAATATGGAGAATAATTGGATAATTTATAATGGGATAATAATGGGATAATGATGGGATAACTGGGATAAATTGGAACCAGTTGGGGTACACGCCATCAAAGAAATGGGAACGCTAGCTGCAGTAGTCGGACAGATATATATATATATATGTATATATATATGTATATATATATATTCATTAATTATACATACTATATACACTATATAAATATATATCTATGTATATATTTGGTTGGTGGTTTCAACCTACCCCTCTGAAACATGATGGAGTGAAAGTCAGTTGGGACTATGAAATTCCCAACTGAATGGACAGTCATAAAATTCCATGGTTCCAAACCACCAATCAAATCCAATTTCAGAGTCATGTTCCCATTTATTTCACAATCATAAATTCTTCCAAGTTCCATCGTTGATGACTCAAGTAACGGTTTCCAAAATTGGGATCAGCGGAAGTCATACCCAAAACTATGTTCACTGAATAATATACAAATTCTTTGATGAACCCCCCTCTTTTTGTCGGCAAATATAGCAATGAACATATACACATCCCATCAATAGGGGGTGTTGTTCCGTTTATCCAATCCAGTTACATTCAAAGCAACCTTCAACCCTGGGGTGTGCCAAAGTAGTTGTTCTATCCATGTCGCCATCACATGAAGTACGTTTGTGAAGCAAAAAAACATTGCAGCGAATCGGACCGTCAAAGTAAACCGTCATAAGGGACTGCAACAATTTCCATTGTGAAACCATCAATTGGAAAAAACACCATGAAAATGCATTTTTTTATCACTTTCCAGCATTGCTCTCCATTGCGATTCAATCCTTCATTTTCATGGTTACCATCTGGTCATTTAACATAGCCATGGAAAATCACCATTTTCAATAGGTAAACCATCTATAAATGGGCCATTTTCCATGGCTATGTTGAATAACCAGAGGAATTCTATTTTTGTTGCCAGTAAAATCCCCAAATATATCTCAATTTATATCCCCAAAAATGGTTGCTGAAATACTGCTTGGTGGTTGACCAAAATCCCTTCTGAAAAATGATGGAGTGAAAGTCAGTTGGGATGATGACATTCCCAACTGAATGGAAAGTCATAAAATTCCATGGTTCCAGTCACCACCAACCCAAAAAATATATATAAAAACACATGTAATCCTCACCTTTGAAGGATAGATCCCATATAAAATCCCCATCACTATCTTATTGTCTTTTTGATAGATATGAATATCATATTTATAGATAAAAAGTGTCTGTATAATATTATTTGTTTTATTATTTCATATAATCATTATACAGTATTGTTTGTTCGTACATCCTATACATATGATTATACTGTTACTTATATATATAGGGCCCCAAGCCACCATGCTTGTTTCAATAATAAGTCATGGTTATCCATTACTGACTTGGATGATTTGGGGGTACCCTCATTTTCTGATATTGTTACTAATGATACTTCCTAATATGCTTAGAATATTATGGTTGTCATTAACCATGAGGGCACTATTAACCATTAGACAATCATAATATTAATAATAATTAATAATTAGTAAACACTAGTAACTAACCATCATAATATTGTTGTCACTAGTAATCATTTTATATTGTTGTCACTAACCATGAGTAATCACAATCCTCCATTAGTATCATTAGTAATCATCATATTCTAACCATTAGTAATCACAAGCTACTTGATTGTCTCATGGTTATGACATTGTCTAATGACCATCCCGCAAGGATGAAGTTTCCAAACAAGGTAAGTCAATTCCTCTAGACATGGAGTCTGGATTAATCGTACCCTCCAGTAAATTAACATAGACCCTGCATGACCCTGCCAAATAGGGGTTGAAAGATTAGTTTCCTCTAAAAATTGGTGATTTTCAGGGCCTATGTTAATTTACCAGAGGGTAAATACCTTGTAAATAATGGTTAGAGGAATGTTATAACTACTCTAAATAATGGTCAGGTTATTCCTTTTTATTTAGTTGTATCTGGATAATTTATACTAATGATTATAAATGGTTAATACAGATCATACAAATACATTTATATCTGATGTTTATTTTTTTGCAAATTCACGAATTCTGAAACTTGTGGCCAATTTGGGGATAATTCCCCTTACGAAATAATTATCTTTCGAGGGTTCGGTCGCAGTGAGGTCGTTAGAACTTACCAAATTGCATATATATATATATACAATGAGAGGCCCCCAAGATATCTAAGTTGGTTTATAACTCCAATAACTATGGTTTATGGTACTTATAACTATAGTTACTGCCTCACATTGTATATATATTTATATACAATATATGTCAATATATTATATGATAGCATAATGTATAGTATAAATACACATAATTAAATATATATTTATTATTAGTATTATTATCACTAATCATTAATGGTACTGTTATCATATATTCTGTTATAGTATATATATAGTATCAATACACATGATTAACTATTAGTATCATTATTAGTATGATTATTAGTTATATATATATATATATATTGTTGCTATCACATGATTAACTATTAATATCAACAATATTAGTATTGTCACTATTCTTATCACTAATCTATATGTATAAGTACAAATGATTATATGTTATGATTGAATTATCACTAATTTAACGTAGCTCTGGAACATGTACAATTTATAGATGATTTACCTAAGAAAAAGTGACTTTCCATAGCAAACTGTTAGTTTACCAGAGAGTAACTGTTAATATAGTGTCATCTGGTTGGTGGTTTTAACCATCTTGAAAAATATCAGTTCGTCAATAGGAAGGATTATCCCATATATGAAATGGAAAATACAAAATCATGTTTGAAATCACCAACCAGCTATAGAAAATTCACCCACATCCTACCTCCCTACGTAGGGAGTTGCCTAAAAGATGACAATATATATATAAAACACATGATTATATTTACATACATATATATATATATATACATACATACATATACTATGATATTATTAAATTATCACTAATGATTATGATCATTCTTCACCATGTCAAATCTATCCCCAAAGGTCCCCAAAGGTCGGTCACTGTCGTTCCAGTCGATGAAGGATGCTGTCCACCTGGGAGTCAGCCTTCGCCAAGTCGTCCTGGTCGAAGTTTCGAAGTTTCGTAGGGACTTCATGGGGATTCTTCGGCCAAAAATGGCTGGATTTTACCCATAAAAAAACGTTGAAAAACGTTGAAAAACCATAGAAAACCATGAAACAAACATGGAACAAACTATGGAAAAACCATGAAACATGGTGGATTTTGCCGTGAAAACCCCTAGAGATTGAGGGATTTGACGATTTTTGACGCATGAAATTCGTGGTGGATGAAAAACCAGATGAGACCATGAGAGCATGATTTCATGGGATGTTTGTTGGGAATACGAAATATTCAGCAACCACTACTTAGATGGGCCATGGAGTTAGTTAACTAGTTAGTAAATAGCTTATTTCATTGGGATATTTTGGGGGTAAACAAACCCCAGTTACTAACTAGTTAACTAACTCCATGGCCCATCTAAGTAGGGTTTTCATCTAAATTATTACCAAATCATCCATATTGTATGGTTGGAGAATGGTAATAGATGGATATTATCCAACATTATCCAACCATTACAGTCATTATCCTCTAATATCCTTTGTTGGGAATACCCTCTGGTCATTTAACCATATGTGAGCTGGTGCAATGGTTTCATTACAAACCACCCAAAATACAACTAAGTATACCATGACATGGAGCACAGAAACAGATTCTAGATGTACCCTCTGGTAAACTAACAGTTTGCTATTGTATAGATGGCCATAGACAGTTCGTTGATTTACCCATCAATAGCATGGTGGATCTTTCCATAGTTATGAAACAGTTTACCAGAGGGTACTCAATATTACCAAATCATCTAAATTATATATTCAGCAACTAGGGATATCTACAGATACTATCTTTTGCTTAGAATAGGAATCTTAGTGGCCGGTTGGTGGTGTTAACCATCTTGAAAATTATTAGTCAATGGGAAGGAATATCCCATATATTCCATATATGAAATGGAAAATAAAAGTCATGTCTGAAACCACCAACCAGCTATAGAAAATTCACCCACATCCTACCTCCCTACGTAGGGAGTTGCCTAAAAGATGACTATATATATATATATAAAACACATGATTATATTTACATACATATATATACATACATACATATACTATGATATTATTAAATTATCACTAATGATTATGATCATTCTTCACCATGTCAAATCTATCCCCAAAGGTCCCCCTGGGGGGCACTGTCGTTCCAGGTGGATATTAAAAACACATCATATGGCTTCCATCGAAAAAGATGGAGCGGAGATCAACCAAAAGAATCATCGAAGCAACAGAAATGTGGGATTCCCTAGAGATCCACAGAGCTATGGTTGCTACCCCTGGTGTTGGCATTTCTGTTGTTTTTGTTGCTGTTGAGGTTGCTGTTTTTGTATGCGATTTTGTTGCTGTTCGAGGTGATGAGCTGGTTTTTCAGTGTCTTTACATTTTGCTCATCATTAGTTTTTTTTGGTGAAAGACGCTGAAGCCATGCGACAAGGGTGAAAAGAACCTTTGAAAAACATGCTGGTTTATCTTGAACACCATGCGACAAGGGTGAAAAAAACCTTTGATATGCTGGTTTAAAAAAAAAAAACACAAATTTTTATGATCTTTTCTCTGGTTTTACATGGTGAAGTTTTCATCTTTTTTCATATGGATGTGGGTCAAAATGGAAGACCATTAATGGGACCACAGATATTAGTCTAGTTTAGTATTAACCATCCAATTGTTGGGGTACTTAGATGGGCCATGGAGTTAGTTAACTAGTTATTAACTGGGGTTTGTTTACCCCCAAAATATCCCAATTATATGCCATTTACTAACTAGTTTTCCCTAACTCCATGGCCCATCTAAGTATGGCCTTTCCTTAAGGCATAAGCCACTCCGACTACCCATCGCCCCAGGATGCCCCAGGCTCCGTGAGTCGAATGAGGTTGTCGAAGGATCCAAACAACAACGACCGATCCCCGTCAGGGACTTCGAACTTGTAAGGCTCCTGGAGGACTGGTCGGACTGACCACAAAAAAAAACAACGGTTATATATAATTATGTGTATTTATACTATACATTATGCTATCATATAATATGTTGACATCTATTGGATATATATATAAATATATATATATATACAATGTGAGGCCCCCCGGCCAGTGATGTGAACGTTGGTTAACAAGTTGGCCCCAGTAACTAGTTCGTTATATGTACCATAAACCATAGTGACATTGGAGTCATTTGCACCTACTTAGATATCAAACGGAAGCCTCACATTGTACGGTCTCACAACCAAAAAAAAAGTTGAGGTATCAAAAAAACGTGGTAAAACATGGTGAATCTTAGATACCCACCAAGAAAATCTCTCATTTTTAGCTGGTGAATGTACATTTTATCATAGCAAAGGATTACCCTCTGGTAAACTAACATAGCTATGGAAAACCACCATTTTTAATGGGTAAATCAACTATAAATGGCCATTTTCAATAGCTATTTTGACATAACCAGAGTGTAAACATCCCTGACATCTTCGACCAAAGGTTGACCCAGACATTAAAAAACATCCTGAAGGCTTGCGCTTGAGCCCCGCAGGGTGGGAAACTTCTTCAACCTGGACGACGGGCGCAACGGCGCAACGGCGCGGAGCAAGCGAGATGTTGCCATTGAAACGGATCCATGTCAACACCCAAAAATCCACAATTTTTCATGGGAAGATCCACTATTTCAATGGTCATTTTCAATGGATTGGTTTAAGGGAAATTTTACAGGAAAACCCCATGATCTTCATGGGAAAATGCGGTGGAGATTTAACTGATGGTTAAAAAAAAATCATCCTGATCGGATGCATCCCAACAGTTGGCTTATCCAAGCTATAAATGGTTTGTAAACTTAGAATAACCAAGTTATACGTTACCCTCTGGTAAATTAACAGTTCGACCCTGGCAGTCATCGGGGTTGGAAGACTAGTGAAACCATGAAAAATTGGTTATTTTCAGGGTCGAACTGTTTATTCACCAGAGGGTAACTGATTAGTAAACAGAGGGTTTTAGACCCTCCAAATTTCAAATGCATAAAACATCGGTATTTACAGTGTTTTATCATCATGAAAATTCATGAAAATTCAGTCCCCCACGGGGTGCCGCCCTCTTAGAAAATGGGGTTGTAAGCCAGTTATGAATGGAATAGTCCAAGTGAATGGGGACTTACTAACTAGGCTTAGCAAAACCCGTTTTCCATGGTGAATCCTTGATCGTGTTGATCGTCCACAAAACACGTGTCATCTTTTGCTGGTTGGCAGGTTCTTTTCCATACAAAGTGGGGCCCCCTAGATAGCTAAGTTGGTTTATAACTCCAATAACTTTGGTTTATGGTACTTATAAGTATAGTTATTGGGGCTTATAAACCAACTAACATCACTGGGGGGCCCCACATTGTAGGATTAAACTGATTAAACTATATACCTATTCAAGGTTGAGGATGTTTATAGTTTATAGAAATGTTAACTACTGGGGGATATAACGATAGTTCATGGGGTTTAGACACCAACTTACAACTGGGGTGTTGTTGTTGTTGTTGTTGTTGTTGTTGTTTTGTTGTTTTGTTGTTTTGTTGAATTGTTGAATTGTTGAATTGTTGAATTGTTGAATTGTTGAGTAGTTGAATAGTTGAATAGTTGAATAGTTGAATAGTTGATGGATATGTTTGTAAAAATATCATGCTGTTAGAAAAATATCTAAGTAAAATGATATGCAACTACAAGTGGATGGTTGTCACCCTACATTTTTTTGGGGGATTACACCGAAAGCGCAACTATCTGACTGGACAACAGCGACCAGTCCAGCCCGATTCAACAATATGCTGCAATCCAATCACAAAGAATGGTGCCTGTGTTACATTTAAAAGTTGCATATGTCAAACAAGTTTTTTTTGAAGTTCCAAAAAACATCTGGGTGTTTCTAAAGTACGGTTACCCCCAAATCATCCATTTCAATAGTTTTTCCCCATTATGAAGCATCCATCTTGGTGTACCCCCATTTTAGGAAACCTCCATCTACCGTGCTGAAATCTCTTCAAACTCGACACACATTCTCCATCTCAAATCGAGCTCCAAGAGATCTACCTAGAAGGGACCAGTGAACTGACTGGATACCCTCTGGTGATTTAACATAGCTATTGAAAATGACCATTTATAGTGGATTTTCCCATAAAAAATGGTGATTGTCCATAGCTATGTTAAATTACCAGAGGGTATATCACCATCGTTGTATATGGGGTGATATCCAACAAAACTGGGGCTTTAAATCTCATAGTCATATCCCAACAAAGAACATTGCTATTTGCCAAATAGCCTTAAAACAAAAGTCGTTAGCTGGTTAGTAGATATATGCCAGACGATTAAAGGATTAGTTTCTAGCCATCCAGTTGGTTGACCATTAAAAAAAAATCGCCTGCAACTGCCAGAGCCAGAACTTCTGAGGGCCGCACTGTGACAGCAAGGCATCTTTCTTTTCTCCGGACTCCCTGAGGCAAAAAGGTACTCGGACATGTTAAAGAAAAAGGCCTAAACACCTAAAACAAGCGGTTTAAATATCATAATCTTTCCCGAGTTCCCATGTATATATATATATCCAATTTCCAGACACACCCATACAAGTTCTGAGATGTTCAGTGTCACACTGGATCGAGATTTCTCAGTTTAAGGGATATGGGTATATATATATTATATATATACACAATTAACTTGTATAAAACCATAGTTATAGATGTTATATCCCAACAAAAAATGCCGGTTTATAACCAGGTTTATAATCAGAAAAGTAACTTCAACTGCACTCCAAGTGGTTCATGACATGTCCAGCGACGACTTTTCGTCACCTAACATTGCTACTTAGATGGGCCATGGAGTTAGTGAACTAGTTAGTAAATGGCTTATAATTGGGATATAGAAGGTTATAACCCCAGTTACTAACTAGTTTTCCCTAACTCCATGGCCCATCTAAGTAGAGACTTGCGCTTCTGGAGCTGTCCTTAGGCTCCCACTGTCCTTTGGCACAGCCAACTGCCACTATCCAGAAGTCTTGTCCCACAATGCTCATTTCACCTGCCGGAGCACAGGTTTTCTCCGGAAGCTGTTGGGTATAGATATATGATATTTACCCAGAACGCTATTTACCCATGAAAATGGTGTTTTAATGGGATATATGATGGTGATTCAATGGCATTAAAAATGGGATTTCATGGGATATATGATGATATACCATCTGGTTATTTGTTACATAGCTATGGAAAGATCCACCATTTTTAATAGGTAAACCATCTATTTCTATGGGTATATATGATGATATACCCGGCCTGGTAAACATACAAAAAACCAGCTATTGAAGCCATGGCCCAGTCCAAAGAGTTGATTTAGCCATAAAATATTCAATGGGAGATCTTCAGGATCCAATTGATGGAGGTACGTAAACGTACCATATGTTTGGCCATATTTTAGGGGGATATCCCCTGAAACTTAGCCCTGAAAAATAGGCCTTTTTTCTATGGTAGGTAGCTCCAATCAATCGGATCCTGAAGATCTCCCATTGAAATATGGTGGTTTTCGATAGTTATGCTAACGTTTACCAGGCCGGGTACGCCTCTTCAAACATGGCTGGGGAAATCCACACTCAATGGAGCAATGGGAAAAAATAATCAATTTTTATGGGGCATTGTCCATTGTCACGTTTGATTAATGACTGTAAAGGTTGGATCATGACCGTAATGGCTGGATAATGTTGGATAATATCCATCTATTACCATCCTCCAACCATACAATATGGATGATTTGGTAATAATTTAGATGAAAACCCTACTTAGATGGGCCATGGAGTTAGGGAAAACTTGTTAGTAACTGGGGTTTGTTTACCTTCTATATCCCAATTTAACTAGTTTTCCCTAACTCCATGGCCCATCTAAGTATCAAAAGACAGCAACTTACCGCAACTTACCAGGTTTCAACGTTCCAACAGCCCAAAGTCCATTCTGAGTTCCCTGTACGGAGAGTCTCTGGACCAGGAATCTGGTGGCAAAATCTGCATTGACGACCCCGGAGTGTGTCTGAACATGGGCTACACCCCAAATGACTGCAATGACTCGGGAGAAAAAGAACTAAAACCATCGAGTTTAAGAGTACCCGACATTTTATGTTTCTTAAAAGCGCTGGTGCTCCAAAATCATCAGTCTCCCCATAAAAATTGACCAGACCTTGGACAACTTGGGGTCCATGACTTCAGAACCCCCTTTTTTTGGCCAACCCGAAACTGCCTTGACACAGTTGGTGTCTCCCATCTAACTAATCCTTGAACCAAAGCTGCCGCAATGAGAAGATGGGGTGGCAAGTACCTGAAAATGAGGGGTAAACCATGGTACACCCCGCATCCGATCATGTAAAACATCTGTGTTCGATCAATTTTCCCTATCAACATCTGTTTTCGATCAATTTTTCCCTATCAACATCTGTTTTCGATCAATTTTCCCTAACATTGCCACTTGCGGGCTACCCGTGGTTTTCATCCCAATTCAGTTGGTGGGGATCAATCAGATTCATGATTTTGATCCTGTTTCATGCGCTTTCCCATGTTCCATGCTGGAATCTTAGTTCATAATCTCCATGGAAACACATTTTTTTTGATCATAGAAAGTCATTGGTCAAAAACCTTCGAAGCATCGAGAAAGATCGAGAAAGATCATCAAATCATCGAGAAAGATGGAAGAATTTATCATGACTGGAGATGGGTCAAGTTAGCTATGAATATACCATGACTGACTGGGGGAATAAGCAGCAAAACCAGCTATGACTTGTTGGGTACCATCCTGTTGGGTACCAGGCTTTTGACCCATAATCTGGGGGAATAACCATACATGGGGATATACCTCAGAGCTGGATGGTTTATTTCACGGAAAATCCATCTATAAATGGATGAGAACTGGGGGTACCCACCATTTTAGGAAACCTCCAGCAAACGATCAGCATTTTGGAGGAAGCCTCGAACCAATCAATCGGGAATTGTATATCAAAATCCGTACAATGTGAGGCCCCCCAGTTCTAAGTTGGTTTATAAGCCCCAGTAACTAGTTAGTTATAAGTACCATAAACCATAGTTATTGGAGTTATTTGCACCAACTTAGATATCAAACGGGGGCCTCACATTGTAGATATGTTCATCAAAAAATTGGGGTACCATCATTTATGGCAAGTTTCATCCCGAAGGAAACTCATGGTGAAAGCAGAAGACACATCTCCACTTCCTTTGTGAATGGTGCCCTACACAAAAATGGGGATTTATCCTTATAGAAATAGGGATTTACTAAGAAAATGAGGGTTGATAGTTGATTGATAGTTGATTAGCAGTTAAGTTGATATCACGTTTTCCCCAGCTTAACATTTGTATACATACATATACTACGTACACTTAGAGAGGTTGATTTCACCAACAAAAATATGTAACTGGGCACCAACTTGGATTAGTCAATTCCAAGCTTTTGTGACCGTGCAGTTCGAGTCAAGCGTTCAACTGAAGATTTCATCAATATGGTGATTTGACGACAAAAAAGACACCGATGTGCAGCATCAATCATGCAATTGGCAGTCAAACAGAGTTTTATTAGTTCGGTATATTTCTATAAAGCTCATTTTTCTATGATGGTCAACAGTTCCCGACATATCCCGAACATCAATAAATGTTAATACCCTCTGGTAAACTAACATAACTATGGAAGATCACCATTTTCAATGGAAAACTCACTATAAATGGCCATTTTCAATAGCTATGTTAGTCATAACCAGAGGGTAAATCTAATACCCATAGGATCCATGGTGCTGGTATATATGCTAACATAAATGGGGTATATTGATGGGATCCATGGAGCACCATATATAGCAGCACCGTTAGGATCCGTCATGGGTATAGATCTCACAGCAGTCCCTGGGGCAACGCTCGCTTTTCCGCATCAAAGCCATGTTCTCAAAGCTTGCTGCTGGACCCGAAGGTGATGCAACACCTCGGCTGTCGCTCTTGGAGCTCCCGAAGGATCGGGAGAAGATGGCGATCAAACTATGGGGCTTTTGGCAAACCTGGTGGATTTATGTGGGTAATGATAGGAAATCCAATAGGAAATCCACCAGAACTGGGGAATCTATAGTGAATTTATAGGGAATTATAGGGAATCTATAGGGGATATATCTATACTTACCCTCTGGTAATGACATTCACAGTTTGCGAACTTGAAAATTGTGTTTTAATGGGATATATGATGGTGATTCAATGGGATTTAATGGGATATATGATGGTATACCTTCTGGTAATGACTAACAGTTTGCGAACTTGAACATGGCACATGTATAGTTCGTTGATTTACCTATCGAAAATGGGGATTTTCCAGTTCTCAAACCGTTAGTTTACCAGAGGGTACCCTCTGGTAAATAAACATAGACCCTGAAAATAGCCTAGATTATCTAATGGAAACTAATCTTCCAATCCCGATGACTGCCAGGGTCTATGTTAATTTACCAGAGGGTACCTGAAAATGAATTACCCTCTGGTAATTTAACATAACTATTGAAAATGGCCATAGAAATAGTGGATTTTCCCATGAAACATGGTGGATCTTTCCATAGTTTTTTGTATGATGGAAAAGAATTGACGTTAAACAGCAAGATTTGATGCCAAAGATCAGGCCAAGGCGCCCAGGCCTGCTCAGGCCACCAACAGGAGGTCTCCCCCATTGACTTCTACGTGAGATGTGGATACTGAGCCTGACCACGAATACTACTTAGATGGGCCATGGAGTTAGTTAACAAAACTAGTTAGTAAATGGCTTATTTCATTGGGATATACATAGGGGGTTATAACTCCACTTACGAACTAGTTTTCCCTAACTCCATGGCCCATCTAAGTACCTGGGATACTAAATGGGACTAACATGTGTATAACGGATGAAAAACCCAACAATGAGTGGCAAGTGACCCACAGAAATGACTGATGTGACGCAAACAATGCAGACTTTCTCCCAACTCACGACACTTTGCTAAGCTTTCGGCTTTCCAACGACCTGCCATTTTGCAAGCTGCACATGTCATGGTGGAAATATGCAGCATATCTGTGGCATCTTTTGATGATCTGAAACAAGACAGCCATCTACATAGCAATTTAACATAGCTATGGAGGACTACAATTTTTTGATAGGTATATCATATCTGTCAATATTGTAAATGGCCCATGCTCAAGAGCAACTTGTGAAAATTACCAGAGGCTACTCTCATGATTTTGACAGTTTGCACCCTGCGTTTTTCGTGCTAGTTAAGAAGTCATCGTGTTGCTTAGCTGCTAAAACTTATGCCTTGACCCGTCTTGCGCCCACGGTTTGTTATTGAAATATGTTGATTGGTTTAGGAAGTCAATGAGCATTATATCCCAACATATCCCAACATCGGGACCGCAAATCCTCATTGTTGTTGGAAAATATACTGCCAAGATCCTATTACCCTAAACATACAAAAAAAAACTATGGAAAATGGATGAAAATGGCCCAGTGATAGTTGATTTACCTAGAAATGGAGATTTTCAATAGCAAACTGTTAGTCATTACCAGAATGTAGTTCTGGTGAAAAAGATGTTTCTCTGTTGGTAAAATCCCAATCTTGGCGGTTACCTTGTTCCAACCCAGAAAAGAAACGATCAAAGCCAGTCCAACATGGGTCCATGCGTGCTGGCTTACCCAAGTTCCTGTAAGTTGGTTGTAACCCCACTTGCAAGTAGGGCAAGAAAAGTTGTTATCATCCACTTCCTAACTCGGGTGAACCACCAGTTGCGGATTAATATCATGAGAAACTTACAGCTTGGAAGGACAATTTAGCGGAAAAAACCCATACTTCATAGACAAAAACATCCCGCCGGGGGGAAAACCGCGCCAGCGTTTTGATGGTTTTTAAAAAAATGTCATTTTCGCCATAGCGAAACTACTGATTCATGCCCCAAAATTGGCTCAAAATTCCCTGGGATTTTGAAGTGATTTTCAAACGATAACCTGTAAATTACAGGGAATTTGTTCCTGAAAACTCGCCGGGTCTTTTTTTCCAACTCACATTGCCACACGGTCTTTCAAGGCTCGACCTGTGAC
>Ga0126342_10014813_pt1 | contig 13727 bp, 10 predicted proteins | sample Cyp1metagenome_FD_92528 | JGI IMG/M metagenome (GOLD analysis project Ga0126342, IMG submission 92528) | Coral microbial communities from Lord Howe Island, Old Settlement Bay, Australia - Cyphastrea 1 metagenome | ecosystem: Host-associated > Invertebrates > Cnidaria > Coral ...
AAGGCTGCCAAGATATCAATTCAGCATTCTCTACAACACTCTTCACTGGATCTGACTTTTACTGTATGCAACTGTCTTTGCTTGCCCTGAGGCTCTGCGACCTTGAGCTCCGAAGATCTCCTGTTGCATCTGGCGCCTTGTCTGCAGAAATTTTGACTACACGGCAAAGTTTCATTCGGCATATCGTTCCGAATAGCCCGCATCACAGCCATTTTCTTTGCCCAGCCTTTCTCTATAGTTATCCGTGTCACTTCTCCATGTCCATGAAAGTGCAGGGAACTGTGCAGATCACCAATGGTGCGGCTCTTTTGCAACTGACACCGGTGGCGCCTAGAAGGGACATGAAGCCACGACCAAGTCCGGAGGACATCGCGGGCAAGGTCAAGGCGGGCATCATCCACGTGCATCCATCAAGACTGCCAGTGACTAGGGAAATGGTAAACTCATCCCTGACTGTTGTCCAGAGGAAGCTGAGGTTGACGACAGGCATGTTGGGTGAGTGGACAGAGGCAGCCGATGAGCTGTTAGCCAGCAACCTGGCAGCACCCAAAAGAGGCTCAGCCGTCAGCAGTCCAAAGGTAGCAAGGCCAGTACTGGCTCTGCCTCCTCCTTCGCCTGCTCCTGCCATAGAGGCAGAAGCCACTTCGCCTCCTCGTGACAGTGATTCGAGTGACAGTTCAAATGAGATGGTATCGGTTCCCAAGAAGAGGAAGCTTTCTTCAAGCTCTTCTTCGTCTTCCTCGTCGTCTTCCTCCACTCCCAAAGCTACCTTGCGGCAAAGGATTGAAGAACTCACTAAGGAGCAAGAGGAATTCGTCGATGCTATCTCATACCACCAAGAGATTCAAGAGCTCTATGATGATCTGATCCAAGAGAAATAACAGATTCAAGAGCTCTGTGATGACCTGATCCAAGAGAACAAACAACTCCGCCGAGCTCTGTGATGATTTGATCCAAGAGAACAACCAACTCCGCCTTCGTTTGGCACAGTAACTGGCTTGAGACTACGGTGAAAAGGGCGCTGCTGACAGCTTGTTGCTTCTTTGCGCGTCATTAGATGTCTGAATATCCACCAGGGACAAGTAGTGACAACACCTATGTTTCCTTCTGGCTGAAACCGTGTGCAAACTGTCAACACAGCTAGAAAACCCAAAAAATGGTAGATCTTTGGGGGGAATAGCATATATATATATATATCTCTTTGGGGGGATAGCATATATATATAATTATATGTGTATATATATATATATGTATATGTATGTAAATGGCGAATATATACCAAAGCGCCAGGTACCTAAAGTGGACATTCTGGAGAAATCATAGCCTCATGGCTGAGGTCCTGCGATTGCCATGACCTTTGGTGTTTTTATGCCAAATACCACACAGCAAATTATCACTAATGGCTTATACGTGGTGAAATATTCCCCAATAATCAATCATGCTTTGTCAGGGGCAATGTTTTTTTGGGTGTATGTGAACAACCATCACAAAACCTGTTCTAATGGTTATATCACAATCACAAGACTAATCACAAATAATGGGGTAATGGGGTATATTTCAACCATTGTATTTCAATGGTTATTAATCACAAAACCTGGCGAAGAACCAAAAAAAGGTGTCGTATTACGAATCATCCAGATGGCTGGTGAGATCAGAGAACGTCAGGAGTTCAACTTAAACATTCCACTGTGTGTTGGCCATGGCTATGAGTTACAACTGGTTACTTCTATGGGATTTAATACATTCTATAAATTGGTTTTTGTTAGTACTTATAACTGGTAATTCGGGCCATAACCCAGTTTCTTGATGATAGTAAAGGGATTTACGACCCTTGATAAATTTGGGGAATATCATAATTCGCTCAGATTCTCATGAATTCCAGCATTTGAGAGAATTTCCAAAGTAGCTTTAGACACGTATCACATTCATGCAACGTGGGCCTCCCTAGTTACAAGTGAGTTTATAAGCCCTATTAATTTTACGGTAACGACATCTTAATATGTGGAGGGCAGGCCAGACCACGCTGCCCCAGAGGTAGTATGAAATACCAGTTCTGCTTGTATATTTAGATGGTTGTTCTCATATTTAGAATCCGTATATTTAAATGGCAGGGTGGGCCAAAGAAAAAAATCCCGGAGGTAGTCTTAAATACCAGTTGGTATATTTAAAATTCTGTGTGTTTAAATGCAGTTACCATAGATATATCTATATACTATAAAACTTGCACCAACTTCCCTATCATTGGGGCCGCACCTTGTATGAACTATGTTATTTCGACCATCGCCGGTGGATAGAAAGGAGTTGCGATTTCAATAGGAATATCTATGAACCAGCTAGCAATTTAGTATTGTGCAGGGAAGCTAAGATTGGCAATGATATTACCCCCCTGGCAGTCTAAGATAGAGATGGAAAACCAAGGTTCTCCAATGCAACTTTTCTACACCTGGCGGAGTTTCCATTATTCTATATGCCAGTTATTGCTAGTTTACTGGAGGTTCTGTCACAGTGGAAGGCCTGTTTTCCACGTTGTTCTGCTTTAGACAGTTCAAACTGGCTCAGATTGTGCGGCTGACGGCGACTTTTTGCCCAATTCCCGCGATGCCAATCCGCAGACTGGCAATGGAATGCTGTTAAATTCTGGATCATTGGTCTCTAGAGTCTAGAGTTTGTTTGAAAATGGGGTACACCCAAAAATTGCCGCTTTGTCACCGACAAGTATTGATCATTCAGTAGATTTAGAGGCAACCAACTTTCAATCAAGGCCACTTGCTTGAATCTGCACCACCCTAGATGGGTCAGTGGAGAAGACACTTCCTCCCCTCTCATTCTTTTGATTTCACCGAGATTACCAACTGGTTGGTGGTTGGGAATATATTGGGAATAATCATCCCAACTGACTAATATTTTTCAGAGGGGTTCAAACCACCAACCAGCCAGTGTGAGTTGTTTGTCATTTGTCACCCAGGTCCTCTCCAGAAATGCAGTGATCATCAGGGAATATATGGAATCAGAGCATCCCACAGGTTCCGTCATGTTCCATCCATTGTCGGACCGGTCGGAGCGGCATCCGCTATGTATCCAATAATCGCAGCGGGTCGACACGTCCAGACGCATAAAAAACGACGTGTTTCAGGAAAGCTGCCATAAAAAAACAGAGATGGCAGTGGTTTCACTTCATTGGATCACTGCAGTCACCTCACCGAAATGAACGTCGAATTGTAGAGTTGTAGCATTGTAGTTCCCCCAAAAGCAAGGTTTTGTTAAGACTCTATGGTGAGTTAAACACAGAAGAAACTCCAGAAGCCATCACTTTGTGTTTGGTGTTTTTCGTATCCCAATTCTTTGTTTTTCAGCCTGACAGCATCGAAAATTATGATCCAGTTACACCTGTGAGATCCTGTGAATATCAGGCTAGGGATGATGAAGGCATATCAACCACCAAGCACCACGTCTCTTGGGTCAACCTTGGGTATTATATACCTTCAGGATCATCCCTAGTAGAGCATGATTAGTGAGCCTGGTTGGTAGGTACCCCAGGGGTGTGTTGAAAGCGCCCACTTCGAAGTTTTCCCAATCATGGGGTGATCCCCCACCTACCAGCAGTTGTATCTGACGATTTCTGCTGCAGCCGGCTGTTGAAACCACTGTCAGATGTGCACCGCTGAGAGAGTTGTCACGTCACCATCAGTCGAGTTTCGCGTCACTGGCCCTATCCACATAGACCTGGATTTGATGAAGATGGTTATTGTTTCCCAATGGGAAATCCACTACTTGGGGAATCTGTAAGGCTTATCTCTTTTCTTTTCTGTGGTTTCCTTCAGCAAATCCACATATACCTTCATGAATTATATGGGTATTTACTCCCAATGATGGAGATAGAATGGAGATGTAAGCAACAATAGGATAATGATTATCCACTTATACCTTATTGAGTTTGGCCCCGCCTAATGGGGTTACCTCCAATGATGGAAGACATGTGGTTTGTCTCCCAAGCATACACTTTGATAAAACGACGAAAAACAGGGGATGATATGCATTTTATTTGGGATTGTAATTGGATAATAGCCATTGGATAGTATAATACCGTATTGTCATTGGATAATATAAGCTCAATGCGGGATAGTCATGGGATGATATAGTGGGTTTTCTTGTGGAATGAAAACCATCCAATGCACAGTATTGGTTTTATGTACTTTGGGATGATAATGTATCTGAGGCATTTAGAACTTGACAGAGCATTCTGAGCTATACAATTTTAGGTCTCCAACGATGAGGTTGATTGAGATATGTATGTATATATATATATTATTTAAGGGCTGCCGCCCGTGCCGCCGACCCCGGGCGCCCAAAATTGTGTGGAAGGAGGAGGTCCGTGAAAAAGGGCCGGTCGACGAAAGGGGAGAGAGTGAGAGGCGTCGCAGATTGTGTGGCAGCGAGCCGGCCAAGCACCAGCTGCATGGCCGCAGGACATTCGCAACGGCAAAGCAGCATCGAATGGCGAAGGGCTTAACGGCGCTTCGGAAACCGGAGTAAAATGATGACTCGTCTCTTTTACAAACGGACCAAAAGGCACTGAGGTTTCCGTTTTTTTGTACGCATGTTTGCCAGAGCATGTGGCCAGTAAGCCCAAGTTGCATGGCTTTGTGACGTATCGGCAAGGGCCAATGTCGTGCCGAAAATGATGCGAAGGTATTCGCAGTAGCAAGCTTCCCGGAGTCCGGAGCGGCCCGTCTGAAATCCTACTGTTCTGGTATGTGCCTCGGGGCGAATTCGCGTCCGGCACAATGCACCGTCGGGGCGCCAGTGCCCACGGAGCAGCTGTAACAGCGACGAAAAGAAACCAGCATAGGACGGTGCAAACGGTGGGTGTCACAACCGCGACTGCCGAACAGCAAAACGTAGCTTTTGAAGCTAGGCTACTGCCTCCAGAATGCAGCAACAGCCTGTGGCAACGGCGCCGCGAGGGATTGGGAGGCAGGCGACTGCTCGCAGAATGCAGCGCAAGGCGGTGGCAAGGGCGCCGCGAAGGATTCGGAGGCAGGCTACTGCCTAACGTCGCTTTCTGACGCCACTAGAAAAGTTCTTGGAAAGCGCCAATCCACCATTTTGTATCATTTTGTATGATTTTGCGGACAGACCCAAATATCATGTTGCTGGTTACATATCCCATTGCAGTATATTCCAGGATAATGATCACTACTATATCCCCATCACATCCAATGCTTTCGTCAGAAGTGTGTTATCTCCCTACCCTACCATGCTTGTTTCAGAAGAATATTGGAAAAAAATGGAACGCCATCCAGCAACACAGACTGTAGCGGGCCTTATTTAACATCGTGACCTGCTCTCGGCTACAGTAGCTTTAGGAGGGGATCCATGTCGCCTCTGGGGCGGCGGCATCGACACCATTTGAAAAACTCGCAAGCGGTGCGGCTGGAGGTTTTCGGAGATGGCGACGACTAGAGTTGATTTGTAGATATGTGGGGCCCCCAAGATAGCTAAGTTGGTTTATAAGCCCATCTAACTATGGTTATAACTACCATAAACCCTAGTTATTGTAGTTATAAACCAACTTAGCTATCTTGGGGGCCCCACATTGTAGATATGTGTAGGAAACATGGTTATTTTACCAGGGAAAACTGGGTGTAAACCTCTTTCATAGATTGGAAATTCAATACCAACAAACATCACAACATAATAAGATATCATAAAATAAATCGGAGTTGACGCACATTCAACTGGGTGTGCACAAGCCTAAGCGATGTAAAATGGATATGTTGTCGGACACGCATCCATTTCCTCTTTAAGAATGACAATGGTTGCTACTGTGTTCCATGATTTTCCTTTGCAGTCTATGATGATCATGTTCAAATTTGTTCTGGAAAGCGAATTAGGATGAATTAGGTGCCCTGCTCAACTCTCTGCATGGTACCCTCCAGTTATAAGTTGGTTTTTGAACCCCGATATTTGTAGATATAACTTGATATAACATGATAATCATGATACAACTAGCATAAGTCCTACTTAAACTATTAAATTACAGAAGTAAACTTATATAGCCAACTATTGAACACCAGCTTATAAGCGAATTGAGACTTGGGGCATGGATCAAAGCTGTGTAGGTAAAACTTGGGCCATGGTTAGCGATATTCAAATTGTGTTACCAAGGAAAACACTCTTTATGTTGCAAATTGTGAATTCGAAAAGTCTTACATGTGGTACGTTACAAAATTGTTGGATGTTCCTTATGTTTTTAATATCCGCAAGGTCAAACAGTTCTCAAACGATTCTCCAGATGAGCCATGAACGAAATATCAAACTGTTGATTGATTATGAAACAAGGATTTATTAAAATCCCTACCTGGTTGGGGATGATTAGAATTATTGGTGATAATCAATAGATTGATATTTTTTGTGGTTATTTTTTGGATGATTAGAACTAAATAACAAATATTCTAGCTGGTTGTTAGGGATGATTCGAACTAACCCATCTGGATGAGAAACCGTTTTCAACCAACGAGTATTTCATGAGATGGGAAAACGGGACATGTTTGATTTATGCCTCAGCACGAGCTGGATCCATCCATTGTTCGTGGGGATACCTTGTGGACCTTGTCCTTATTGTCTACATATTAAATACATGCAATTCTGTGTCTACATGGTGGTATATGATAGTCATATTTTGCTTATTTTGTGCGATAATGTGCACAGAGTATTATTATTACATATTATTACTATTAAAAATTAAATTATTACTATCATTATGATTACATATTATTAATATATATATATATATGTTAATATAATATATTACTATTTCTATTGTTTATTTATACACAAACTGTACCTGTGCAATGTGCATGTTTGAAGCCGCAGAATACCATGGACATAGATCCACCAAGTTTTTGCATCATGGCGTATTCGGCCCATGATGCAAATTAAGCTGACTTGAACCTCCAGGTGCCCATAAACATTGACAGATATTCTTGAAAATATATAGCATGTCAATCCTATCAATGCAAATTGTTGTTTCGTTTGGTTGTGAGTGTAGAGTTGTGTGTGTGCGTGATGTTCACATATCATTTATACTCACACGTTGTAAAAACCATAGACACACATGCTGGCAATTCATGTCATTTTTGTTCCACAGTCTAATCATACACGATAGTTACCCTCCAGTAAACTAACACATGGCCCATTTATAGATGATTTGCCTTTAAACGAGATTTCCCTGAGAAATGGGTGCCCCAAGGCCCCAAGAATTGATGTTTACTCTCTAGTAAACTAGCATAATTAATATAGCTGTGGAGAACCAATGAGATAGTTTCGTAATCATCATGTTCCCAACATGGATATCTTGATGTATTCACCATGGGATTTTCTGCGCAAACTGGACAATCATCCCACTCAATTGGTTAGTAACCAGACTACACATTGACAGTCCCAGGACAGCTCCCATTTTGTTGCCAACTGGGATTGTTCTCAAAGAGTTTATCATTCATATAGCACAAGCGATTATACTACCACACCATTCAAACTCTGTGCTTTTTAAGATGTTCGAACGGTTTTTCGTTCCATTGCACATGTGGACATCACACTATCAATTCATGTAAACCCAATAGTAAACCATAGTAAATCTGCCATTCCGGAATTGTTTTCACCATCCATTTCGGTGAAATTTGGTGCGGTTTAGTAATGGGCTTACCAAATGATGTACCAGTATATCCCCAAGTTATATCACTGTTGAATGGAATCATTAACCGAACACCATTTTTGGTTTACCCTTTGCATGGCCGGCTTCTTGGCTCAGACACCACGGCGCGGTTGTCCCGGCTGTGTTTCGCAGCCGTGACAGACAGGATGATGACCAGAGGCGCAGATTGATGACGGCCTGGGATAAGCGTCTGATGAATGGTAAGATATGGCAAGTAAGTTTTTTTTTTTAGCCATGAAACCTTGGCTGGGAAAGGTATATAGTATTATATAGTATTACATAATAGTATTACATAGTATTATATAGTATAATATAGTTGTTCCTTGTTTTTTGTACTTTGCCATAAATGGAATGTAAACGGGATGAAACTTCAGCTGCAGAATCGACGTGTGTTTCGCTGCGGATTCATCGAACAAAATTTGTTGGGAAATTCACCGGTCTCAAAATGGCGATGAGTTGACTGTTGGATTTTGGTGGATTTTGGGGACCTCAAAACGCCATTTTAACCGTGGATTTTGGTGGATTTTCATGGATTTTGATGGATTTTGATGGATTTGGGGGTTTCCAATCTTCAGATAACCACAACAGTGGAGGGTGTTCCCACAATCCCATTGTGCGCTGAGGTTCGGGATGCCTATTGGATCCTATGTGTATTTATTTCTTGAGTAGAAAAAACAATGGCTACATGAATCTACATGAATTAGCATCAACTAGCCATGGCCTATGCAAGGTGATGAAGCCCACAGTTAAGTTTGCTAGTGTTTAAATCCCATCAAGTATCCATAAACCATGGTTAACCTCGTTCCCGTTGTTCATGGTTAAATGGCCACCACCAAAAATGGTTTTCTGGACAATGTTCCAACACCAACAGAAACGCAAACAAAAATGCACGAAATCGCCGCGCAGGCTCCTGGCTGCCATGGCTTTTAGCCTTGGTGCAGGCAGGGATGCTTTGTAAGTGGTTATTGAATGTTATTGATCATAAATGGCTATGAGTCAAAACCCTGCGACCCAAACGGTACCTAAAATAGCTGGCTAATGGATGTTGATTGCCACAAATATGGTAATAATAGGTTTTGACCCATCCCCAAATGTGAGATATTTTTATGAGTAGTAGCAGTGGTGGGGTTTGCTTTCGGATTCCAAGCATGATCTTAATAGTTTCTGATGATAATTCAATAGTAAATTGATAGTAAGACGATGTAAGACGTGTTTTTTCCTTTTTTCAGAGGATAGCGTGCCTATCAAGGCCAAGATTATGTGGGAGCATCCGGGGAGTTGTTACTATTTCGATCCTTATTTGTGGGGATCGTGTAAGTTAAGTTGTGTGGGTTACTTGGGGATTTACTATTAAGTTTATTGGAGAACATTAAATGGTTACTAATATAAATGTTTTGCATCAATGATTGTGGTTTGTTAAAAAAAAAACGTGTTTGAATGGGGGGTTATTTGGGAAACCTATGTGTTTTCCTTGAATTAGTAGAACGCAATATGGATGCGATCAGTATGTTGTTTCTTTCGCAAACTTCCCCGTTGGATTGATGAGATCGTCAAAAACATATGTATTACTGTTTACTGTTTGTTCATGAAACATGTTTTTGTCAGACAAACAACTGGTGGCAGGTTAAAAAAAACATACTTGTTTGCAAGTTTGCCAAGTCCCGTTCGGCTTGAAATCACCGGATTATTCATTTGCAGGGGAAACCCTGCAGATAATTTGAGTTTGTGTCAAAATATGCTACCCCCAAATCCACGGGTAGAAATCATAGACTTTTCCTCTTCAAATTGCCATTTAAAGGGATATATCTTCAGCCACGCCCGCAGATCATTTCTTGTTGGTGAAAAATCCCCCATTCATCCAGATTAGAGTTTGCTTCCCCTGGCTGACTCTAAAATAATCAGATGATTTTGGAGCCAGGGGGAAAATAGACAATAAAGATATTAAAATATTAGCCATTAGCCATCATTTATTTAAAGCCATAGAAAGCCATTCGCGGGGCGAACGGGTTTCTTGGCAGATTGGTGAGCTATGGGGCTCTGGAGCATAGTGACTCAGCCAGGACAAAAAATTCCCCTGATTTTTGCATATGGAGAAGCGTCAAAGCCTAGTAAATCCCGATGAAATCTCCATAAAAAGCCGATTGAATACAGTGACTCCATCATTAAAGTGATGGTAATAACTATAGTTACCCCTGTTATTATTCCATGGACCATAGAATTCACCTAGTTGAAAACCAACTTAGCTGAATCAAACTAAATACCATTTGATCACCATACTATAGTTATCCCATCAACAGGTGTTTTCGAACACTATAGAATACTATATAGATATGATTCCCACCGAAAAATCCCATGATTTATCAGCATTCCCATGGAAATCCCATCTATAACTATAGTTATACCCTTATACCGTTATACCAGTTACTAAATCCCATCTAGATATGGTACTTCAACCAACTTGGCTGAAAAATCCGAAGTTTTTCAGGCGCGTGGTGCTTTCGCCTTCGTGGGCTTCGCGGGCTTCGTGGGCCTGCCGGGCGAGACGGCCACGGGGACGCTCCCGCAGGCGGCGTTTGGCAGGGAGAAAAGCCATGGGGATTTTGGATTTTTCAGGGGAATTCATTGGGTTTTTGGTCGGGGATGTACATGTACATACTTACTTGTATTTTTTTGGATTTTTCAGTGGGTTTGATGGAGGTGAAATTGCTCCGGTGGTGTGTAGTTGGGATGGGTGGAAGCATGAGATTTTTAAATCCACATCAGTTGCGATATAAAGCCTGTAACTCTGGTGAAATCTATCCAGTTATACTCCAAAGTATGGAGAAATATCATGAAAGAAGACATTGGAAAACCATCAAAATAATGAGACCACTGGGGGTACAATTGGGGATATAATGGGATATAATGGTAATTATAATATATATATATTATAATATATATATTATTATTATTATGGGATATAGAACGCACAAGACTATATATATATAAATGTGGTGTTTTCTTGAACTTGCAGACCCGCAAATCACCCAATTTTTATAATGGGTATATTGAAGGGACATAGTATAATATGTGGGTGTGCCGGAAAAACTGATGATCAGCCAGTGGATTCCGGGCTACCCTTTTTGTTGGCACAAACCCATACAGTCCCTGCCGGTTCAAGTGACACTTTGAATCCTATTCCATTAAAATCCTAGTAAATCCTATCAAAACACCATTCAAGTCCCAGTCTCTAAATATCAGTCAATCCCATTGTGTAAAACCCTAGTAAATCCTATCAAAACACCATTCAAGTCCCAGTCTCTAAATATCAGTCAATCCCATTATGTAAAACCCTAGTAAAACCCATTAAAAACCCACTAAAGTCCCAGTCTCTAATCTCTAGAATCCTAGTAAATCCCATTAAAACCCCATTAAAGTCACATTAATCGTTAAAATCCCTGGTAAGTCCTAGTAAATCCCATAATTAAAGTACTGGACTGTACCACAAACCCCATTCAATTCCGGTCCCAGTGGTACTTTCTCAACATTCCATAGACGCCTCAGGTGGAGCGTCCTGGCCGGCTTCGCCCTGCGTCGCAAGGTGGGCTGTGATGGTCATTCAATGGTGATTTAATCGGGATTTAATGGTGGTTTCATGGGATTTAATGGGATTTAGTTAGCCAAATTGGTTGGTAACTATGTAAAACTAGGGTTTATGGTACTCATAGCTATACTTAATGGGTTATAAACCGACTCAGAAGCAGGGAATCAACTAATGCCAAGAGGATTGGTACATTTAACCATGAACAATGGGGCAACAGTTGACGGTCAACCAGCAACATTGGATTTACGATGATGATTTATGATGGCTGAATTAGGTGAATTGGATGGTTATGGCTGATTGGTTTGCTAATTTTCGTTTTTGGGAAATCATCATCAGGAATGAGGATATTACAAATAATGACATCTATATAGCCAGCAATATGATATAGGATGATGCCCCCCCTACTTAGCTGAGTTGGTTTCAAACTCGCTTAGCTATAGGACTTGTGGTAGATATATCAAGCTGGGGTGGAAACCAGTGAGTTGCGAGAGTCGGGGACCCCACCTTGCAGAGACATTGTAGATATACATAAAATGGCATTTATCAAATGTATACATTGTGTCCATCAAATAATGGTATTATATACTAGATATTTACTGGTATCAACTAATAGATCATAGTGGTCTATAATTTGTGTCCATCAACTAGTCTGCCGGAACTGCAGTTATGGCCCGAAATACCAGTTATAAGATTTTATAAGTACTAAGAAAACCCCATTTATAGAATGTATAATTCCATAGAAATTAGCAGTTATAAGTAATAGCCATGGCCGTAGGGTGAAACATAAATGATGAATGAATGGATTAAATGGTATCTGACAATCATCATGAGTCAGGCCTTTTGGATGCCCTTGTTTGATCCTCAAGAGATTCCTTACACCGGCTTCTGTCGAACTACACATCCCTCAGGACAGTTACTTCCGGTCAACGCTGTTGCCGCTCGCTGCTCATGGTGATGGCCATGTTCTTGCAGTTACAGTGGCCCTGCTGCTTGCTGTGCTTACGGGTAGGTCGGATCTGTGTGTAGCTGGCGTGTTTGGGGCGGGCAAGACGAGATCACTTGCCGTTCTCCTGGTTGCACTACAGTGTGCACTTCCCACCTTTCATGCAGTAGTTTTCACAAATTGCAGCCAAGGCTTCAAGTGACCAAATTGTGGATTTGAGGCCGCCTGACCGAGCGGTCTCTGGGCGCCTCTTGGGACGCACTGACGAGAGCAAAGGCCAGGCCTACTACTCAGACATTGACGTCCCGTGCAGTGACCGCAACGGAGGGTCCACTACGGCTGGCTTTTATGGATGAAAGCCAACAGTTTGGAGGTTGTCATGAAGTGGCGTCCATGGTCGCTCTCCGCCCCCCACCGCTCCAGTTATGTTCGTTGGTTTGGTTTCACCCAACTAGTTTGATCTTCACTATGAAACCCAGCAGTCATTGGAGTTATAAACCAATTGAAACCAATCATAAATTGATTACCAATCCCCATTCTTAATGCAGTTTAATGCTTAGATCCCGATGTTCGCTGGTCAACTGTTTTTTTTGGAGGCATTGAATCTCTGGAAGACCCCAGGATATCTAAGGGAATGGACCAAAATCGTCACATCGAAGCGGAGGTCATAGCGCTACCGCTGCCGCGGCCGCTTTGGCGTCTTCTGCCGTAGCTGTGGCGTTGCTGCCAGGGGGCCCGGTTTCATGGGGTCGGCCAAGCATGGGGATATAACTCAGGGTTATGGAGCCATTGGCACGCCTTTGTGCTGGACTCATGGCACACACAAGGGCAGCAACAACGGCACTTCCCTGCACAAATCAGGTGACACCTTTTGTGGCATGTTCTTTTTTGAGGATGATACAAGGTGATGGATGAGTACCGCAGAGTGCAGCGGCGTGTATCAATCCACGAACAACTTTATCCGCTGCCGCTGTGCAAGGCAGGCGATGGCATTGTGCGCGGGATATTCGACCACAGTGGCAGCGTGGCAGAGTACAAGACAAACGATCCAAGGAGCGCAATTGATGCGTATTTGAGAGCACTCGCCCACCCAGCTTACAACATCAAGTGCCGCCGCGAACTCGCGGGGAGCACCCACCACGCATCGTCAATCCAAGAGTGCATCCTCAGTTCGATAGGCTACCGTGAGCCACACACTGCCACGATTGACTAGCTATGGTTAAATGGATCAATTGGGATGATTTATAGTGGAACATATATATATATATGTGTATAAATATATATATATATATAAGACATTATATTTATATATATATGGTCCCGTGTCCCGTGTTCCCACCCCCCCATGGGATGGGTCCCCAGATGATGCCCCCGACGTGGGGACACCTACATACATACCTACCTACCTACACACATACACACATACACACATACACACATACACACATACACACATACACACATACACACATACACACATACACACA
>Ga0126342_10014814_pt1 | contig 13726 bp, 13 predicted proteins | sample Cyp1metagenome_FD_92528 | JGI IMG/M metagenome (GOLD analysis project Ga0126342, IMG submission 92528) | Coral microbial communities from Lord Howe Island, Old Settlement Bay, Australia - Cyphastrea 1 metagenome | ecosystem: Host-associated > Invertebrates > Cnidaria > Coral ...
AATATAATATATAATATAATATATAATATAATATATAATATAATATATAATATAATATATAATATAATATAATATATAATATAATATATATATATATAATATATAGTATATATATAATATAATATATATAATATAATATATATATAATAAAATATAACATATATATAATAATATATATATATATATGTTGCCATATATGCTTCCAGATGGTATGTCAGACACTATGTCAGAATGGTGTGTCAGAATGGGGATCACTCGAAGAAAGTAATTATTTTGGGAAGGTTCCCCAGGAAAAATCGGGGCCCTGATTTTTGACGGAATGGTAGCCGAGTGGTAGCCTGATTGAAATTGAAATCATCCAAGATGATCTAGAATCATGTGAAAATCATGTGAAAATCATTGAAAATCGTGTGAAACATATCCGAATTATCACCTTCAATCACAATGATATGCTAATGATTAGCCACTTGGAAATCAGCAGGAGCTGATACTGGCGACAACAAACAGAACGATGCTCCGGCAGAACTGGCTCACGGAAATCCACCAATTTCCTCTTTTCAACAAATCTCTGGGTTAAAATCAAAACTGCTTGGTGGTTTTAACCATCTTGAAAAATATGAGTTCGTCAATGGGAAGGATTATCCCATATATGAAATGGAAAATAAAATTCATGTGTGAAACCGCCAACCAGCTTTGAGTAAACTGCAGACTGTTCTCTTCGAAATCATGGATGAAACATCACTTCAAAACTCATCAAAGCTCCAAGTCCACCCACAGTTTCAATTCAATGTCAAGTAATCTGGGTAAATTACAATATTTCACTAACCTGAATTAAGGTCATTTGGGGATGATTTCCTTACTAACCATCATTCCCAGTGAGGTCGCAGTGAGGTCGTTATAATTTGCCCAGAAGTAATGTCAGGTAATGTCAGAGTAACAATGTTTCTCCTGCAGCCAGGTGCAGGATTTTGCCGGGTATGCCCATGCAGTTGCATATTGTGTAGGATGACACTTGATACATCATGCTCAGTACTAACCGAGATTAAACATATTAAAACTGGTTAATGTTCAGTATTAAAGTATACTAAATTCATATTAAACCACATTAAAACCATGTTAAACCCGTATTAAACCCATATATCAAAATATATCAAACATGTTCAAACCACTTGAGACCATTCGATGTGACTTTGAGGCATGCTCTTTGAGGCTCTCCATCTCATCTTCACCCAGGATGTCCCCCTTGCCAGCCAAAGGCACCGAAAAAACGTGCGTCTTCGGCATCTTCCACACCACGCAGAAAAACAAGGAATGCGGCTGTCCAAGTAAAAAAGAGGATGGTTCAAAAGGAAGTGGACATTGAATGTTCAATGGATGTCAATGGTCGATATTTGTTTGAAACATCTTCAATTGACCTCGACTACTTCTATGGACCGCACAACGACCAGCCCGTCACGGTTCGAAACATTCGCCGTGCTCTCGAGCCATTCGAGTTGGTGCAACCGCGGTTTTCGACGTGATGGGAAGCCCTTCAACTGATGGCTCAAACATCGACCGCCCAAATGGAATCGACTGATGCCAGGCTGGTGAAGACTACATGAAATCAACATCAGTTTCTCACGATCAAAGCTCCAAGATTGATAAATGACTAAATCATGGTGAAGCTGTGGCGGAGATTGGCTGTCTTCAAATGACTAATAACCAATGTCCTCCGAATGCATTGAGTAGAAAAATGCTACAAAAGATTCCTCCATTAGAAGGAATCAAAAAACTAAACATTGCCTCACCAAGCATTCATACTGTACAGTACGCCATGTCACATTTTTCTGGATCATGTGCAGAGAGAGCATGCGACATCCCATGTGCCAACACTATTTCACACCCACAAGTCAGTGATGTTCCCCCTCCTTCCAGAACCATGAAATGTGCATTGGTTAAATCCAACCAGATCCGCCGTTTTAAACGGGTGAAATAGCAGTAAATCATCATTCTTATCCAGAACCCTTGAACCCCAATAAAATCACCAATTTCATTGATTACGTATCCCAATAGATCCCAATTGTCTTACCTTAAATCAATGAGATATATATTCATTTATATATCAAAAAAAAACTCATGAAAAAAAACTCACAAATTCAATATGTATGTATATAAATATATATACATGTAATGTATATCCCCGTCATTTTCATTTATATATATATACAAATGTGCGAACGAAATCCCCAAGAAATTCCAAAGGTTTATCCCCAAGAAATCTCACACCTGAATCGATAGGGAAATTCCAGCAATGTTTCATTACCAAAGGGTAACTCCCATGGTAAATCCCCAATTTCATGATCAAAAAGTCCATTTTGTTTTTGGATTTTGCCAGGTTTTTTTATTATTGTTAATATTAACAATCAACAATCCCCCAAAAAAAAACCTGACAAATCCCATACATTGCATCTAAAACCCTCAGAAATCTCCAGGAAATCTGCCATTGTCCGATGGAAATCACCGGGTGTCCGGACAGGACCGGCAGGTCACATGTGGGCGCCCAGTGGCTGGGAGGACTCCAAGCCGCAGACAGGGGCACCTGGAGAGGCCAAGGGCACTATGGCTGGATATTCCAAGGCTATCCAGCCATAGTAGTTGGATATTTGAAATGGAATGGGATGGAATGGGATGGAATGGTATGGTATGGTATGGTATGTATGGTATGTATTGTCCGTGTGTCTGTCCGTGTGTCCGTCCGTCCGTCCGTCCGTGTGTCCGTCCGTCCGTCCGTCCGTCCGTCCCATCGTCCGTCCGTCCGTCCGTCCGTCTGTCTGTCTGTCTGTCTGTCTGTGTCTGTCTGTGTGTTTGTCTGTCTGCCTGCCTGCCTGGCTGTCTGTCTGTCTGTATGTACGTACGTATGTATAGATCTGTATAGATCTGTATAGATCTGCATATGTTTGTGTGAGTTGAAAGGTGTTTTTCAGGTAAATGTCTGTATTTTATTTATTTATTTATTCATTTATTTATTTATTTATTTGTTTATTTATTTATTTATCTATTTATATATATATGTAGATATATATATATATAGCATATTATATATATGTGCGTGTTATATGTATAATATATATATTATATAATTATAATAGACTTGGTTAAGCAGTTGGAGAACCAACAATATGGCTGAATTATGAGTAAATTTCTTTCAGAAGTCGATCATGATCCTCTAATTTGCTGGCCCAACCAGCCCTATGTTTGGTTTTTAAACACCACGTATTCTTGTTGCGTAAATCTCAGGTGTTCTTGGGTTTGAACGTCAACTTGGTTGGTATTAAGAAATTGCAATTTCTTATTTGAATCCTCATGTCTTCAATGGGAATTCCAGGATCCTAAAATGGAGGTACTGTACCATATAAGGCCATATTTTGTGGGGATATTTCCTTACATAGGCCTTACATAGGCCTTATATATGGTAAGTACCTCCAATTTAGGTTCCTGAAATGGCCATTGATGTCTTGTTGATCAATCGCCCCTGTTTTCCTTGGTAAAACTCCTGTTTTTGGTCGATTCAACAGGGTTGCTCTGAACATCTCAGGTACGTTTGGGGGCATAAATTTGGCATCCCAGGCAACGCAAGTGGCTTATAACCTCTATATATATATGCAAGTACCTGTATATATATACATATATATATAACCTATAGAATACCTTTATATAATACATATTATAACCCATTGTGTATATATATATAACCCATATGGTTATGAACCACTGAAGCGATGAGATTCCTTAAATCGAACAGCTCGGAGTAGCTGGCCTCGCCCAATGCACGCTGAAACACCTGATCAACCGAATCCATCCATCGCTTGAGCCTGGAGGAACAGGAGGAATGCATCAAGCAGGGAAAAGTATGGATTTAACGAACTGGTATGTAAAAAACATACAAATAGCTGGTTGGTGGTTTGAACCTACCCCTCTGAAAAATGATGGAGCGAAAGTCAGTTGGGATGATTTTCCATTCCCAACTGAATGGAAAAACAAAAGTCATGTTCCAAACCACCAACCAGCGAATAGTAATGGGAAATCCTCAGATAAAAAGGTAGGAATTATGAAATGATTATGTTGGTTGACTTCACAAACACATTCGGCCAGTTGGAGGAAATTGAATAATCAGAACGGGGGATTTGATTTGATTAAGAATGGTAGAAAAATACCTAGTAGTGTAGAAATTGAGTTTCGATGGAAAGTAGGAGTTTAACTAATACTAATAATAATACCGCAGATTTTCAACCATCTAAACTGGGAATTGAAATGGATGTAAGCACCAAACATGTAAATGGTGGAATCCCATATTACAAAAATCGGGGTGTGCATTAGGGAGTGTTGTGTCAGGTGTTCAAACATGAATTTGCTCTGCCGGACCTCTAAGCACTACAAAGAGGTAGGTCAAAAACCATAAATGCACTACAAAATGTATCATCAGTTCCTTACTAAAGTAGTTCCTTACTACAAAACGGAAGGGCCTTAGCAGGATCATGAAGATCTCACATGAAGATCTTACAAGTCCACCATGGTTGAGGCAGTATCCATGCACATCCCGAGGGTTTGAACCGACATTTGGAGGCTACAGTAAACTCAACATGATCACCACACAATGCACAGCCCGCTCATGATAGGACTCCGACAACCCTCTTGCTAAAAAACAAGGTTCCAACACCACAATCAATTCCTTACAAAATACAGCTTGGAGACGGGTTTGTAGTGGACCTAAGTCCTACGATTATGAAGTGGAAATTGGAACGGCAATATATTTATGTATGTATTAATTATCTATATATATACATATATGTATACTATATATACAGTTAATTATGTATATATATATATCATTTACATATATTATACACACAATGTGCTTTTCAGGGCAAAGACCTCATGGTGGGAAGTCGCCCGTTTCTTGCCAAACCGATGTAATAAATGTCTGTGTACCCATTGTTTTCAATGTCTGTACGTGTATATCTAGATATATATATACATATTATAATATATATATATATTAATACATATTATAATATGTATATATATACATTATTATATATATATGTATACATATTATAATATATACATATATCACAAGAGATAAATGAGATCTAAGCTAGGTGACCGTTAAAACTTAGAGAACACAGATACCCTCTGCGAACAGCGAAGGGGATTTACCAACGAAATTGGACTTAAATAGCAAACAAACAATTAAACACAAGGAAAATGATTCAACAAAATTGAATCTACCTTCTTTGGTAATCAAAACTGGCAATGGAAAACACCTTTCTATACTCTTAAGTTTAGCGGATTGCCACGTTTGATCCTCGCAGTCCGACATCCAACATGCAGATTTCTCTGGGCTTAAACTTGGGAAGCAGAGAAGGTTTTTCTTCTCGAACCATTCCATTTTATATCACAACTATTTGATGACATTGCTCTTAACTCACATCCCTGACACCTTGGTTTTCACTAAAAATAGCGATTATATCAGAATGATCGCCTTTGTGGTGCATCACTCCACATGTTATCACATCTTTTGGCCCTGCCAATATGCAAACATGGAGGGTTCAGCCAACAAAATATTTCAGTGGCCATCCACCAAAAGAGCTACCCCTCGATTAATCCATGTGAAAGGAGACCAAAAATTGGTTTTCCTTGGATCTTTGGCCATATGGGGGTTTCCTAAAATGGAGGTACTTCCGAGATCATCCATTTTAGATTGGGATGTTCCATGAAATAAACTAATTATAAACCATCCCTTTTTTCAACATTTTTGGATACCCGCATTTTATAGGAAACCCCCATATGAAACCCATTCACCCAAAAAGTCATCGGTCGGGGAAGGTCAAGAAACTCGCTCTGACGGCCAGAAGCATCATAAAGATTCCTGGGGAGTCTTTCTCGCTTTGCCAAGATGAATCCAAAGCAAAGAGGGAACCATAGAGTGTGTGTATATATATATATTATGTTCAAACATTAGCCCATGGTTTTAACAAGAAAAACTGTATGATATATGTATATATATATATCCGGCTAAAATAGTGATGAACTACTTTTCTATCTTTTGCATGCTTATATATATATACGTATAATAATACAAAATATATATATATATATATATCATATGGCATGCACGTCTTATATACATACATGTGCAGCAACTAGAAGAAAAAAACAGCCTGATGTAGAGCATAGAACCAGGCACTCCCAAAAAAAAGCAAAACTTGGAACTGGAGGATGAATGCTGTGGGGTGAATATAAAATATGTCTAAATATGTGAATGTAAAATAATGTAAATATCATGTTAGGGATTTTGAAGAATCCCGAAATATGCACATCCAAAAAATTCCCTTCGGATGTGGACTTTATGGACTTTCAAATCCTGGAGATTTTTTTAGCATTGCGAATCACGTGATCATTTTTCATCTGATGGATAGTGATTCCAAAGGTCGCAATCCTTGAAGCTTTTGGAGAAATGTCTCTGGAAAAACAGTTGGATGATACAATGGGACACCCCTTGGGGATATCGCCATCAGGCCATTGATCTGAACTTGAATCATCATTCGTGAAGCCAGAAATAGCAAATGACGATAATGGATCGCAGCTTAGATTGGCAGGATGCATTGACTGTAGTGTCGCGGGATTGCTGTGCCCAGCAGCAATCCCAACTCAAGCTCCATGCCGTAACTGTTCAAATAGCTGGCGAGTGACAATGGCGAGCCACTTTGTTTCCATATATCCCCACGTGGGTGTACGGTGTACATACCAGTTTTATTTTTGAATATCAGGATGTCTGATGATTCTTGCTAACACTACATATGCAACATATTTGATGTTGAAAGGCCCGCTTTCTTGGTCCATATGCGCACGTACTTTGTTTAAACATTTAAATAGTTAAAACCCCTCCCTGTCTCTTAGCCAAATCGTTTGTAAAGGGTGGATATGGCCGCCAAATGGGGTATCTGTGGAACTACAAGAGTGGGTCATCTGTAGATTTCAAGCATCACAAAATACTGGATTATATTGAATTCCTATGAATTATTATATGAGATTTAATGGGAATTTAATGGGATAAATGAGCTCCTCCCACAAATTCATTGACCATCCCTTGATTTGTGACACCATTTGACACCCTCCAAACATGCAAATCATTGAACCTTAAAACCAAATCCCATTTTGGAGACCATTTTTTTGATGATTTTGCCAGATTTTACCACTGCCTAATGCCTGATAAGTCGCATTTCTTCAGCACAAACCTGTCAGTCGAGCCGAAAATTCCTCGGCCTCCCCACTGTCCCGCCGCCAGAGACGATCGATGGGAGGCAGACGAGGGGACCACGGGCCACCCCAGCGTGTTGCCTCATGGCAGAGATCCTATACCAACGCCATGCCATGGCTGGTAAACCCATATAAGCCATGGAAATCCCAGGTTCCCAGCCTCCTGGAGGTGTTTTTTTTGGTGGGAAAATCATCAAACCTTGACTGAATGAACTGCTGGCTGCTGGCTTCCAGCCAGCTGTTTGATTCGCGGCATCAAAAAACAGGATTGGATTCACCATACAAATCCAAAAAATAGGGACAGAAATGTCAGATTCCTCCGCAGAAGTTTGGAGATTTCATGGGAGTTCACTAGCTGAAATGTGGGCCAAATGTGGGATCTAACGATTGGATACAGCGGATTTGAGTCTCTGGCATTCACGATGACATGGAAAAACCATGAACGATATGCAACAAACATGGAAAAACCATAAAGAAAGTGAAAGATACCAGCGAGCAATCGAATTTGTGTTGGGATTCAAGTAACTGGTGATATCATTCCAATACCGAGAATATATTTGTTTGAATGGGTTATGAACCGTGGCAGGTGCGAAACAAGCATAAACATTGATGAAATTGGGCTTAAGTATGGGGATACAACCAAACGACGATGGCTAAATAATTGACATTGATATCGATAGTTAGATTAGCCTCAACAAAATGGGCTGGAACGACCCGGTCGGACAATCATGAGCAGATCCAGGTTTTGGCCCGAGATTTCCCATCAAAATCCGAAAAAACATCACCGGGCTATGGAAAATGGCCCATTTATACATGGTTTACCTGGGTTTACCTATGAAAAATGGTGATTTTCCATGGCCCATAAATAACCATCCGGTTTTGACCCTTCCGGGCTCCCATGACGGCCTCGGGCGAGCAGAGCCAGGGTTGCCATCTGACGGGAGAGTTGGACTTCAGTTTCACCTTCTTCTTGCAGTTCCTGGCACAGATTGGCTTCCATGGGCTTCCGAAGTCATCGGGCCTATTTTTGGACCAAATCATCCAGTCATGGACCATGACTTAGTATTGAAAAATATTGAAAAGCCCTGGTGAATTGGGGATCGCCCATGACTTGAGAAAACCCATTATATATCTCTATCTCCACGTGTGAACTAACAGATTTTTCCATTATCCCTTGCGGTTCCCCTTGTTTCAGCCCTCCGGAGGCTTCCCCATGTGATCACGTACTTGGTGTTTGCTGGAATGTGATCCGACACTTTTTTGTGGAATGTAATCTATGATCCACTCCATAATCTATAATCTGATCTATAATCTACAAACTATAGTCCATAGTCCATACTCTATAATCTCTAACGCCTAGAAACTATTGCCTATAATCTACAATCCATACTCTACAATCCTAAATCTAATCTACAGTCTAATCTACCCTCTGGTTATTTAACATAGCCATGGTATAGATGGCCCATTTATAGATGGTTTACCTGGGTTTACCTATGAAAAATGGTGATTTTCCATGGCAAACTGTTAGTCATAACCAGATGGTAAACCATTCGGCGTTCCTCAAGTTGAGTTAAATCAGCGGGGGACATGGATGCCTTCTGAAGGTCTGATCGACTAGATGACCGGCTAATTTTGTCGGTTGATCGACTAGATACCTTAAAGACCTTAGAAAAATATGCACATAGACTGGGAAAAGAGTGGACAAGATAAGAAAAAGGAAAGATAGATAGATTAGGTTGGATTGGATTAGGTTAGGTTAGATTAGATTGGAAAAGATTAGATTAGCCTAGCTTAGATGAGATTTGATGAGATTAGCTCAAATTAGATGAGATGAGTTTCGATTATGTATAGATCATTGATTAGATTATAGATCAGATTGTAGGTTAGATTGCAGATTCGATTGTAGAGTGGGTTGTAGACTAGATTCTAGATAAGATTCTGGATTGGATTGGATAAAATAAGATTGTATGGGATTAGATTAGATAGGATTGGATTGGACTGGATTAGATTATATAGATTAGTTAGACTAGATTGGAATTGGATAGACAAAAAACGGACATGTAGATAAACTAAACGAACTATTTTAGAATAAGAAAATAAACAAAGTAGATTGACTCTAATTCTTAATTAAGTTTGGTTAGTCTGTGTCAGATTTGGTTTGATTTGGCTAGATTATGTAATACTAATCAGACTAAGTGAAGTTGGTGTCTATCCCAGAAGTCCACTAATGCCTGCCCCCCCACATGGGCCAGATTTAGATTGTCTCAGACCAGGTTAAGTGTGACAGAAGATTAAATCAGGCAAAATAGAAATGGGGATGGGTCAAAACCCTGGTACCTAGTGAACCCCAAGTCATAGCTGGTAAATGGATGTTCATCCCACTAAAAATGGTATTTTCATAGGTATTGATCCATAGCCAAATTAAAAATTGCCCTCTGGTAATCAAACATGGCTAGCTGAGGAAAACCCCTATACATCAAGGTTTATTGCTGAAAGTCAACTAGACTATACTTGGTGGATTGTCCATTGCGATGTTTGATTGCCAGAGGATAGTATAGCTACATAGATGAAGGTTTCCTAAAATGGGGGTACCCCTAAATCATCTGATTCCATAGGATGTTCAATCATAAACCATCTATTTTGGGGTACCCTGATTTTAGGAAACCTCCAGATGGATACTAGGAAGGATGATATGTTCCTTGTTCACGACAAAAAAAATGTCTCCCACCCATGCACATTCCATCAGAGCCTTGCCCCAGCGCGCCAACTTCAAGTGGAACAACCGCGTGAGAAGATGCCCCAGGGAAACCGTCACATCCACACCGTTCAGACCTCATTGCCATGCTGAAATGGGTTTGTTTTGTCAAGAAATGTATATTTTCATATATGTTCCCTCACTTCTGGCAATGCTTTAAATGCGGAAAATGGTGCGCAGAAACCCAAATGGATCCCTCATAAACCCGGGGTATCTAGGCGTTTTCGAGATTTTAAGGCCAACAATCCGCCAATAAACCTCTCGGAGAATCACCTCTTGAAAAAATTGAACGCGATATGCATGGAATCCTGAGGATACCCAGCAGGATGCTGCTTCTTCCTCAAGTTTGATCTATTGAATTTTGTGACTTTTGTGTTTTTGAAACCAACAGTCAACAATGTATCAAACATGAAGCCCCGTTCATCTCCGCCACGTTTTGGGTTCTTGGTGTTTTCCGGAGACAAACCTCAAAGCGCTGCCAAGAAACTCAGCGACAGCTGGCCCAGCAAGACCTGGGTTCACCGAAAAGCACCAGTTTTTTCAACGGGGCAGAAAACTACCCTCTGGTAATTTAACATAGCTATGGAAAATCACCATTTATAGTGGATTTTCCCATTGAAAATGGTGATTTTCCATAGTTATGTAACAGTTTACCAGAGGGTGCTGATTTCACGATCTCAGTGTTTGTGCTCCGAAAGCAAGAGTTCAATAGCTTCGGGGCCCAATGTCATCGAGCCATCCCCCACGTTTCATGCCCAAAGCACACCGTCCAAGAAAACGTCCAAAACATATGTGCTTTCAATGGGTAAAACCCAGGCCGTCGTGTTCCACAACAAACGTTTGGGCGCTGCTGTGTAGCTATGGTTGACCTGGCGCCGAGCTTACCAAGCACTAATTGTGGCCCAACGTGCCCGGCACTGAGCATCCAAAAAGCTGTCATTAGGCACGAAGTTTCAAGTCATCACCATTCATGTTCATCAAGTCAATGCCCAGCAACGGCCGGTCACCCATCGGGTCAACAAGTGGGCTAGCTCACATACCTCAACGCCTGAGTAAAATCCTACATGGAGCTGAAATTCGCAGGAAGTGCTCACTGACCTGAAATAAGATCATTTGGCAATGATTTTCTCAATTAATTATCATTCCAGTGACGTCGAAAATACTATGCCATCAAGTCAGTTTCCATGTCAAATGTCTCCACCACCTTGACCTGGATTCTACCCATGCGTTTTCCCGTCATTGCGTGCTGTACCTCTGAGCCTTGCTTCCGTGAACTTGAATTTTGACACTACTGTACTCCTCCGACCATCATCCGTCATCCATCATCATCATCATCATCATCATCATCATCATCCATCATCCATCATCCATCATCCATCATCCATCATCGTCATCATCCATCATCATCATCCATCATCCATCATCGTCATCATCCATCATCATCATCATCATCATCATCCATCATCCATCATCCATCATCCATCATCCATCATCCATCATCCATCATCCATCATCGTCATCATCCATCATCATCATCCATCATCGTCATCATCCATCATCGTCATCCATCATCATCATCATCATCCATCATCATCATCATCATCATCATCATCCATCATCCATCATCCATCATCATCATCATCCATCATCATCCATCATCCATCATCCATCATCGTCATCATCCATCATCGTCATCATCCATCATCATCATCCATCATCGTCATCATCCATCATCGTCATCCATCATCATCATCATCATCATCATCATCATCATCCATCATCAGGATTATCCACGACACGCTCAAAATCCTCGCCAACTCAACGGCGAAAAATGCATCGACCTGAGAGGCTTCCATCGTTTCCTGGGGCCATGGCCATGTAGAGAAAGACAAAACCCAGCTGTCGATTCACACCGCTCTCATCATCCTCACGGATGCACATAAAATCCTGAATTGAACGGATGAAAATATCTGGTGTAAAACCAACCGTACGGTGATATGATGTTTTTTTTTAATGTATATATATATATATATATTATATAATTGTATGTGTATATATATTATATATATATATATATTCTAAGGTTTCAGCCGTTAAGCCGTTCAGCCCATACGCTCCACTCCAAAGTGGACATCTTTGGTGGAGGATGATGGCAAAATGAAAAGGATGGAACTTGAAACCACCAAAATGTAAGATACACCTGGCCATATAGCCAGTTATAATAGTCAGACCAATCAAAGATTCTGATGGGAAAGACTAACTATGCATGTCTCTTGAGCTGATGTTGTCTTACAAAATTGCTGAAACCCTAAAAACCATTAATAATCAATACATTTCAAATATCTTCATGTCGGATTTGGTGGCTGACTGGCTCGCCATTTCGGCTTGTTCTTCTGGTTGATATATGCCCGTTCTTTGTCCAACTTGAAACGAGTCCATGGGGTCATCATCCAAAGTAGGGATGTACATGAGAAATACCCTCTGGTAAACATACAAAAAGCTATTGAAAATGGCCATTGATAGTTGATTTGCCCATTAAAAATTGTGATTTTCCATAGTTTTTTGTATGTTTACCAGAGGGTAGATACAAATAGTTGAATTCTCAGGCACTTGATGGACACTTCCTGGACATGCCTGGATTTTGGTGCTGAAAAATGCCCATCATTTGTGGCTCCAAAACGCTACCCCACGTCGTAGCGTTCCGCGTTCCTCCGGCCTGCAAAAGTTCATCCGTCCAGATGAGCTTCACCAGGGCTTCTCCCTCTACCTCTGCCATCATTGCCATTGCCATAGATCATCATGATCCCATCGCTGGATGATTTATGATGGAAAATCACAGCTGGATGATCTCGGAAGTACCTATCATATGGGATTTTCCATCATCAATCATCCATATAGATGATCAAATCCTGATAGCTATATGATTCATGATCCATATGGGATCACTGAACAACCTGATTTTGGATTATCATCCATTATGGATTTGTGGAAAATAGCTACCCGGTACCTGGTTATGACATTCACAGTTCGCCATGGTTTTTCGATGGCCCTAATCGAAATAGATGGTGAACAACTGGGTTTACCGTTCTTTTTTTTGCATGGTGGATCTTTCCATGGCGAACTGTGAATGTCATATCCAGATGGTAATACCATATATTAAGTACCATTAAATATCATTAATTCTCATATAATATGGTTACCCTCTAGTAAACTAACAGTGGCTGGTTTTACATGTTTTTTTTTCTATAGATAGCCATGTAGAAGCGTTTTTGGAAACCTCCATCTGAAAATCTCTCAGAAATCGCCCTGTTGGACGCGAAACCTGGCCCGAAAAATTCAGAAATTCGGATGATGCAATTCTCCCATTGACAGCTTGGATGGGGAGAAGGGAGAATGACCAAAACTGCAAGAAACTATGTGTATGTATATATATATGATATTAATGTATATATACACATACATACATACATACATACATACATACATACATACATACATACATACATTACATACATTACATACATACATACATACATACATTACATACATTACATACATACATACATACATACATACATACATACATACATACATACATACATACATACCATACATACCATACATACCATACATACCATACATACCATACATACCATACATACCATACATACC
>Ga0126342_10014815_pt1 | contig 13726 bp, 14 predicted proteins | sample Cyp1metagenome_FD_92528 | JGI IMG/M metagenome (GOLD analysis project Ga0126342, IMG submission 92528) | Coral microbial communities from Lord Howe Island, Old Settlement Bay, Australia - Cyphastrea 1 metagenome | ecosystem: Host-associated > Invertebrates > Cnidaria > Coral ...
ACCCGGGGCCGCACATGTGGGCGCTCAGCTTTTCTACTCACCTTGAGCTCGTTGAGATCCCTGCGGAACATGACATGCATAGCCATATGTTGGATGGCTCATGGATCCAGAAGTGATTTCACATATATATATATACGGCAAATGCCTGGGCTTTGCCCGGACCCGCAATGACTACAGGCGACGCATCATCATCATCATGATCATGATCATCATGATGATCATGATCATGATCATGATCATGATCATGATCATCATCATCATCATCATCATCATCATAAGAACTAGACCCTTATTGAAGATCTTCAATGAATGTAGAAGTTTAACGGGGGTGGGAGAATTAAACCCTTACTAGTATTGAAAATCTTCAATGAATGTAGAAGCTTAACGGGGTTGGGAGAATTAAACCCTTATTGAAAATCTTCAATGAATGTAGTTAACGGGGTTGTGAGAATTAAAACCCTTATTGAAGATCTTCAATGAATGTAGAAGTTTAACGGGGGTGGGAGAATTAAACACTTTTTGAAGATCTTCAATGAATGTAAAGTTTAACGGGGGTGGGAGTTTAATATTACCTAGTACCTTTGTTGATCTTCCCAATTGAATGTAAAGTTTAACGGTGGTGAGAGTTTAATATTCCTTAGTACCTTTGTTGATCTTCCCAATTGAATGTAAAGTTTAACGAGGGTGAAAGTTTAATATTCCCTAGTACCTTTGTTGTTTTTCCCATAGGAATGTAAGGTTCAACGGGGAAGGAAGTTTAATATTCCCTAGTGCCTTTGTTTTTCCCATAGGAAGTTTTTGTGAAGTTGCATCAACATTTGTTTGGGAATGGGAAACCTCTACGCTGCAACGCCTGGGCAAAGCCCAGGGGTTGCGTGTATATATATATGATATATATATATATATCATATATATATATATATATTTGTTTTTTAGAAATCGCAAGAAGTTAGGTATGACTTACCAGTGACTTACCAGCAACAATGAGGACGTGATATGGGATTTGGAAATCGCAAAAAGTTGACGCCCGGGCGGGGGGAGCCCACCTTGCAGGATTTTTTGCATCAAGGATTGGCAGACTTTGAGGGGCTCAAAACTTTTGGCCAGTTTTAAACATTATGGGTATCCCGGATCTATATGGATCTATGGGTTTTAGTCTTCCATACCTTCACCAGGCGCTATTTTATGTACTATAATAACCAAATTACCATTCATGATATTATAGTACATTATAGTACATTTTTGACTAGTACATTATAGCACCTGGTTTATTATAACCATATAGTACTATAACCATAGTACATTAACCAAACCATATAGTGACTGAATAATGAAATACCGCTGATCTTCCAGCTAAGTGTAAATCGATTAAATCTGTCGAAGCTGCTCACTGGGACACACAACGATTGCCGGCCAAATTTGCCGAAGTCAATCATTCGACACTGTGACAAGGTATATGTTTGGTAGGTGGTTGAGTGACCCATTCCAGTTTAGATCAACCCTTACTACCATCAAAATACTGGCGGTTTAGGGTGGTTTATTGTTGATTTACCAACATTATGACGTGTATTATGTGTGTGTGTTGCTTTCATCGTTATACCGCTATTACCATTGCTTCCCATATTTGCGGACCTCCAAGTGGTCTTGCAACTGGTCAACGAGGTCGATTACACTTGATTACCCCAGGGTGAAGTAACAAAAAAATGTGGAAAACCGATGGTCTTCCTATGTTTTCCTAGCTACAAATGGCGGGTAAACTCAACATCTAGCTGTTAGTTTACAGTGTACAGGAGGGTCTCAGCTTTTACACAATGCTCACTTTTAAAAAAAACTGCACAAACATATCTAAGGATAATTCAATCTACCTGTTCAACCTGTTCGCATCTCATTCGTATCGATAATCTCATCATATCTAAGGTTCGACATGAGCTGCATAGCCATCCACTGCATCTTGGAACCAAGTGGAGTTCACCACATCTTGGACATCCAAGACCTGAACGGCATCACAATGGTCGCGCATGTTGTAGAGGAAACCGAAGACCAAGAGCTTCGTTCCGAACCTGTGTTGCGGCGAGGCTTCTCCAACAGGTGACAAAAAAGATGTGTGATTTATGGGAAAAATAAGACTGGAAAATATATCCATCTATCTATCTATCTATCTATCTACCTACCTACCTATCTATCTATCTATCTATCGAATCTAATCTAATCTAATCTAATCTAATCTATCTATCTAGCTATCCATCTATCTATCTATCTAGATCAAGAATAATCACCCACATATGTTTATGGGTTATTGGGATATCATGGGATTGAAATAGAACACAATCTAGATATCTAGTCAGTATAGTAACCTAAGAGTCAACCCATTACTCTTTGGTAATCAAACATGGCTGGGAAATCGTTTAATTCGCTGGGAACAAACCATTCATGAAGATGAGATTGTCCAGCACGTTTGATTACCGGATGGTACATCCGGTAGCCATGGGAAAATGGCACTTTGACCATGGGAAAAGGAAGTTTCATGGGGATATAGTGGGTTTATCATGGGGGATATAATGGGATTTACCATAGATTTGATTTAGTAGCAAATATTGGTTTCAATTACTAACTATATCCATACACAATCCTTGGGAAATTATATAGAGGTATATTGGGAATATGTTGGTAAATGATGGGAAATGCTCTACAAATGGCTTTGTATGCATCAAAAAAACAGGGAATCAACTATTGAATAATGAATTTGGGTGTGTCCAAAACAGGATACAGGATATACCTCAATACTGTACTCTTTTCTATGGCTGTTAAACGCAGAATATGATGATACTCCACTGGAATTGAGGATACGATACCGATTCTCATTCTCAGGTACCCACCAAACCTATGTAAGTGGAAACACAATAATTATAATCATATTTGGGAACAAATTCTGAGAGCTTCTGACACAGGAACCAATCTTATGCCGTGCTGTTCTGAAGTTGAAGACCATATTTTGGGAACTGATTTTGGAACCTTTTTGTTTGGACTCAGCTTGGGGAATTGGGTTGAATGTGAGCGGGTGAAGCAGCAATGAAAAAAACCTTGTTTACCCCAAGCTTCAGTAGAAATGTCCAACATTCATGGCTGATTGGTAATTTCAAAACATCCCTTAAAAGGTACCAATCGTCACTGCTTAAATTCTCCTGCTGTCAACAGGGAAACCGACATCCCAATGACGCACCCGAAATCACCAAATTCATCAACAAGTCTGGGTCCTTGGGTGTCTGGTTTACAGTCATCAGTTCAATAATCCCATCGAAACCCAAGCAGCTCGCCCTCAATGACTGCATAGCGTTCTCCAATGGGCTGCTGACTCTTTGCCCAAACGACATTGGAGGTCAAATATCCTCGCGACGGCGACACCCCCCGCTTGGGAGATGGCCGGGAAGGGGCCTGTGGATGAATGGGATAAATCATGGTAGATCAAACTGCCAATTGATTTCAAATTGTATAGAAGGAGGGAAATACATGGAAAAACCAGGAAGTGTGGCAAAGTCTTGGCAATATTTCCTCAGTTTCTTTCGTGATTTGGGAGTATGTCATGCTAAACAAGGCTTGTTGAAGGCTGCTGTGCATCTTCCATCTCTTAAGTTCTGGAAAAAAACGACTGCTCTTGACTGAAATTTGCCTGGATTAGATAGATGGTGGACTAAAATAGATACAGTTGGACTGCAGAAACAAATCAAAGGAAACCAGCTAAACAGGAGAACCGTGGTTTACCTCCAATATGACTTCTAGCTGGGTAGGCTACAGTCGTATCCATGTATACAATATATATATATATATACATACACATGAAATTACCAAAACATCACTAACAAACTACCTGGTAACTACCTTCACAACTCGGTTTACCCAGGAAATTGATCATGTCAAACAACCACATAGTAAAACAACTGCCAGGTGCATGTCAGCAGCATATATATTCCATCAAAACAATATGTTCAATGTTGTTTCCGTTTTAATCATACTTTATGTTGTTGATGTTTGACCAAAAAGCAGTTGACCATCATCATGAAACCATATGTCATATCATTTCTATCCATATATTATCCATATTTCATGATGTTTCCATACCACATATATATATATTATATACAATATAATTCATATACCCAAATTACCAGAAACATCATGAAACATCAATATTTCATATATCCACATATCCATCAATCATAAATATCCATCATATCCATGTTCTGCTGAACTCATTGTGGCATTTGTTCAATCCCCAAAGCACGGCCCCACGAGCTGCGAGCTGAGACTCTTCCGTTCCACGAGTCGATATAGCCAGACTCCTTCAGCCCCACGATGGGACACGCAGCACCTGGGAGCATTCCTCAGCGACGTCGAGACGTGGTCAGAATGTAGCTATGATGTCTACGGGCCCTCTAAAAATCTCATGTTCGAAGGATTTCAGTATCTGTAAATTCAACTGGTCGGTGGTTGAGCCACCCCTCTGAAAAATCATGGAGTGAAAGTCAGTTGGGGTTATGAAATTTCCAACTGAATGGAAAGTCATATTAATAACCAAAAAACATGTGTTCCAAACCACCAACCAGTCAATAAATGCCACATGTGAGTGCCATCTTTGATGACTCTCGGTCTCCTCCGGTCTCCTCGATCCCAGGCTCCATATCCATTGCGCTGATACAACCTGCTTGGTGTTTGAGTCCCTGGAAAATAGAAAAAACATGGTTATAACATTACTAATTGAGTCATCATGTAATGATGGAATGACTAATAATCATGGTTTGACAAATTGAATCATCATGGAACATCATCTTAGGACACCAAAATAAACAACAAACATTCTGTTCAGCACAGGAAAGACATGTCTATATAAACAGAAAATAAATACCACAACCAGCAATTCAACCGGTGAACAATATGTTTACCGCATGATACCGCACAACAGTTAACAATCACCAGAACCACAATATTTACGTAAGGTTCTATCAATATTGTTACCCCCTGGTAGACTAACATAGCTATGGGATCACCATCTTCGTTTTCGGTAACTAGTTCAATGGGCCATTCTCAAGTTCGCAAACTGTTCGTCATTACCAGAAATGAGTCAATGAACTATTTCAATGTATGGGCCATTTTCAAGTTCGCAAACTGTTAGTCATTACCAGATCCAAGCAACTCATGATTGCCCACATTCAAGGCATCATATTTAGCGCTCCGCAATACTGGTGCCAGGTACTCCACGTGGTCCTCTGCGGAGGCTGATAACCCAGTGCCGTCGTTGATGTCGCCGTTGTCGAAGAAGAAGACGTCGCGCATGGCGCTGCGGGCGCTGTGGCGGAGATGCTCTAGGACCTCAGTGCGCGGGTGGAGTTTCTGGTGGAATTTCATGGGAGATTTCTGGTGGAAATTATCCTATGGTGATCCCATGATATTGTCTGGTTGGTGATTTCAACCCTTCTGAAAAATTCGAGTTCGTCAGTTGGGGTTACTATTCCCAATATATGGGAAAATAAAAAATGTTCCAAACCACCAACCAGCCATGATATTGTGATTCATAGTGATGGGATATAGTTCATCAGTCTATTTAGGACATTTGATGGGAGCTAATAGTATAGTGATTTAAGAGTGATTTGATGTTGATAGAATGGTGGTAAATCCAAGAACACAAGAGAAAGAACGAATCTCTGTTTCAAATAGAAGTCAGTTTGTGACTTCCATTTAGTTTCATATATAATTTCATATAGTTTAATGGTGCCTCAACCAGTATAGTTCATATGTTCGCTATGGAAGAGGGATATACACAAAAGAAGGGGAATAATTTCCGACGACCCATGATGTTCCTGTATAAGGCTAAGCCGTACTTGGGGTACAGTTCCAGTTGTAAGTGGACATATATATATATGGTACATATGGTGTGTATATATATATAGTATGTATATATATATAGTATGTACCTGGACGTCCATTTGTACTAGAAAAAAAAACACGAATTGAAACGTTGTCGTTTCGACAAGTTTGATGACGCTTCACAAAAAAGTGGTCGCGTTAAAAAAAAGTAAATGATCTTGCTGGTGAATTTGTGCAAAGTGTACTACTTTTTCAAATTGCGCTCGAGTTGCGCAAAATTGCGCTCGAGTTGCGCTGTGTTTTTCATTATGTTTATGTTTGGTGCCCTTAAAAAGCAATACAAAAAAAAACGCTACGAAGATCACTATTTTGACAAAATTTGAATGATTTGCCATATTTCATGCTTTTCATGAAAACTAGTACGAAACCATGGGGGGGATACTTTTTTCTAGTACGAATGGATGTCTAGGTATATATTAGTATAATTCAAGAATACCTGGATCTTCAAGTGCTACATCTATTTTTGCTCACCCCTCATTTGCAATATAAATCCACTGAATGGGCACTTTCAGCCTAAATCGATCATTATTCATTAGTTCATCAATGTTTATTTATTTGAGCACTTCTATGATAGGGTTGTGAGGGGCCGGTTTACCCAGCTGAGCATTTATGCAACTACAGGTGTACATATGCAATCATATGCACACATGCTTAGCAATTCAGTTAGCAATTAGGAATTCATGGATCTGGGTAAATTACATAGTTCACTAAGTCGTTATAATTTACCCAGATGGATGCGACCTACCTGTGATGGCTTTGGCCAAGTGGAAATCACCACATGTTGTCGTCCCGCTCGTGATCGTACTCGTGCCCAACTTCATGGGCACTGCGCGTAAGATGTGCACAGCTGCGCTGCTCGGGGGATGCCATGAATCTGATACTGCACACATTTCTGCAATCCGAGCGTTCCCCAAAGTGATACAAAAATGACTGTATCACATAAGGATATAGCTAAGTATATAATAGTGATAGTGTGCATATATAATATACGGGCCCATATCCGACCTTATCATGGTGGCTATTAAAACTCTCCTACCTATTTATACTAGTGAGGTATAAGAGTTTTAATAGCCACCTATGGAATTATGAGGTTACCACTATGGTTACATTTATTAAAATCATAGTTACATATACCCTCTGGTAAACTAACATAGCTATTGAAAATGACCATTGATAGTGAGTTTTCCCAACAAAATTGTGATTTTCCATAGTTATGTTAATTTACCAGAGGGTACCTATTGGGAAACCTCGCCTGCACCCCCAAGTCTTGTAACTTTCGGCGCCAGGCGCGGAGGCCACATGCGCCAGACTCGCGTCCAGGTGCGGCTGATGCTTTCGACCTTCGATCCAGGAGTGAAGGTCTGTGGTGACCAAGAAATTCACCTGGCTGGAAATCAATCGATTTATGTCGATTTAATGGAAGTTGATGGAAATGTTATGGAGATTTGATGAAGATTTGATGAAGATTCAACCATCAACAAGGCAATAAAAGGCAATAGCTATGAAGGCCATGCCAGCATCGCGGCTGACATGGCTGGATTTTTCCGGCGATGTGGGAATGAATCCATCCCCAAGGGCGTGGTAGGTTTATGGTACTGGCTTTCCCACGTAAGGTGTTGGTTTCATGGGAGTACCCTCTGGTTATTTAACATAGCCATGGAAAATGGCCCATTTATAGATGGTTTACCTATTAAAAATGGTGATGTTCAATGGCTATGTTAAATAACCAGATGGTATCACTGACCTAAATGACGGATCTTCCAACAAGCATCGATATATCAGCAAGCCATATTTAGTTAGAGGGTAATATGTGATTTTCAAACAGGGAAGGTCTGTGGGAGATTTGAAACACAAGGATTTTGAGTGACTTCAGAAATTCAATCGGAGCCTAGTTAACCCATCGTGGCCCACGGAGGGTTAATTATCATTGACTGACACTGGATGTTCACCATGTGTCTATATACGTGTTGTCCATATTTTAATGGTTTGCCATGTTAAACTATACTTGATTGTCTCACATCATATCCCATCATATCCCAATAATTCAGCACTATTTATATGTACTCGCTATATCCTAATAACAACTATCAACCAAGTGAGTTTTAAGACTTTTTGGAATGCAATCCCCAACAAACCACCTCCAAATTGGGTTTTAAAAGGTTACAAATGATTCTATATAACCCCAATAAGCAAGTATGAAAGCGTAACATGTTACAATGTCCATACATACATGTACATATATATATATATGATAGATAAGATATTATGTATTATGCATATTATATCAACATACTGTATAATGTGTGTGCGTATAAACCTAAACCCTAAGCCTGAACAACCCCAGATCAATTAAGAGGAATGGCTCCTGACAGAGCATCAACACCCCTAAATCTGGTTAAATCCCATTGAAACCCGTTATATAACTCATGATATAAATCATTCATAGGGTGAAAATTCCCTTAGAAACCATCTTCAGTTTTTTGTTAAAGTCATCCCATTAAAATCATGAAAAAAAAGTAGAAAATGATGGCCATGATATAATCCCCCTGGTTGGTGGTATACCAACCCCTCTGAAAAATATTCACCAGTTGGGATCATTATTCCCAATGAAAAGTCATAAAAATCATGTTCCAAACCACCAACCAGTAATAATCAGTGTATAAAAAACATGATCAGTGTAATGTGGTTAAAACAATGCCATAAACCATCCCCCAGTCATCACCATTTTTATAGGTGGTATCAACCATTCCCAACTGGGTGGTTTATTATTGTTTTACCCACATTAGTCGAAAAAATCGTCAAGTCATGTCATTGTCCAATGTCCAACACCCCTTCTGAAGCCATGACTTGCAGATGTCTGTCTGCTGACCATGAATCCCCCAGACACCTGCAACCCCCACAGATCCCCACGGGACCTCCGCCAGCTGAACACTGGGTGGCTTCTCCGGACAGACCGACGCAAAGTCCTCGCAGCAGTCGTTGAAGCTCCAACAAGACGCCACGCACCAACCTGCGAAGGCAGAACTATGGTGGAAAATGGATTGGTTTAAGGGAAAAAATACAGGACACCCACCATATTTCATGGGAAAATCCATGGTTTCCTGCAGATTTTCCCTTAAGCCAATCCATTGAATGCTGGAAAAGGAACTTCAGCAGCAAATGGCGAGAATGATTCGGGATAGCCTACAGTAACCAAAAAAACAGTGAATTTAATCATGAATTTTGGCCGAGAATGGAGCCTTCAGCTCCACACCTCCTATAGGACATTCCAGGTCATTGGTAAGGTTTCACTGCAGAACAACGATCCGCGGCAGGTTTTGCTACGGCAAATCCCGGATTTCAGGAAACGCAACATGAATATTCCTTTGTGGACTACAGCATCCAGACAATTATCTTGTACATCAACCGCATCACTACACTTGGGAATTGTACCAAAATTATGAATATCTTTTGGTGAGCTAGAAGTGGCACACAAATTTCAAAACAAAACCTGTACCATCCTGTACCCAGTGTTTTTTCCATTGTAAAAAATACAATTGGCCATGTTTTCTTGTGAAATCTTGTCAACAAATAAGGCAAGTAAGCACTAAATGTGATTCAATATCTTCGCTCGAAGTTGGTCCCAGTGGCACGTCTCATCATGACCTCCACAACCAATCTCCTTGCAGCTTCCAGTGCCACCAGTGCCACGGCTGGGGACTAAAGACATCCATAGCAGCCACGGCAATAACACCATGGCGCGTTTTGGCAGCTTAAATTCGCTGCAAAACAGCTGAGCTGAAGCAGCGTGGCATGGGTTCAATGAGCTTAACAGGGGGGAGTCAAGTTTAACATATATGATATTCAATCATATTCTATATCATCATATTCTGATGAATGATTCAAATCGGACTTAAACATAGAAAGACCGTTTTCTTCAGCATTCTCTTTCCGTCTCGTATCTGCATGTTTAATCATGTTTACATATGCCCAAGTTCATCTACTGGTACGAGGAGGTCTAGTCCGTCCCCGTGACGGAAACCGAGAAGTTGAGGCAGTCGAGGTTCGTGTGCTTTGAGTAACAAATCTCTCGAATTCTCCTCTGTGATCCTCGCCGCCTTTTCGGCATGTTCTGGTGGCTCCTAGCGCGCCCTGCTCCAAGGATTTTCTTCAGGTGCAATGGTTAAACTATGTTAAACTCCACTGAAATTCCACTGAATATTCCCATAGGATCCATGTATGCTATATATGGTAACATGGATCCCATCAATATACCCCCAATGTTAGCATATATACCATACATGGATCCTATGGGATTTCTGGATCAAGGGGAAGGCGGCCTCATGATTCTCACTTTTGGGTTGACTCCCCATTTTGTGTCATTGAATCCACCACTGAAAGGTGGGTTGAAGATGCAATCTGTGCAGGTGAAATCCCAAGTTGCCTGGATGAAAACCATTTTTTTTGAAGTGGATTTGGGGTGATAAAATCCAAAATTCTGTGTGAAAAAACAATGTTTTGCGTACTAAATCAAGTTCAATCCTTACAATCCTTTTTTTGGTGGTTTTATTCGTGGATTGAATCCTGCATTTCTACGGTTTTTTTGATCCCAAGATGGATTTCTTCCATGTGGATTTCTTCAACCCTGACCCCAAGAAATCGCTGATTTATCAAAGATAAAATCATATAAAATCCAATGTCATTCCATAGGATTTCACCCGTTTCAGCATCGCCGTGGCGGTCGGTCCTTCACCTTCCGCTGGCGGCGTTGCATCAGCAGCCGCTGTCGCTCCTCCTCGTCTTGGCGCATCTCTTGAAGCCGAACCTGGCGAGGATCCCTGGAAAGTCGGAAAGGGGTGATCTTGGTGGTGTCACTCTTGGGAAAACACACCCAAGGGTGATTCCAGGTCTACAACTTGTACACTTTTGATTATTTTTTTTTGGTGAAAGGCTTATAATCTATATAGATCTATATAGTTTTATGTTATATAATTTTTATTTTTGTGCTGATGGTGGTTGTGATAATATCTGTAATGGGTTATTCTATTGGAAAACCAATAACAACAAAAACAGTATTCCATTATCTTATCAATGAGTGATAAGATTGATCCCCGAATGCTAGATTTCCTAGCAGCTTTACTTCATTATGTTGTTGGGATATAGATGGATGGTGAATTATAATTAATATAATATAATAATCTGCAAATAACGTAGCGAATGATGGTGATGAAACTGGTGCTATATTGTAAATTAATCACAGTTTCATTACAGTGGGTACAGTTTTTTCATGGTGATGCTGCCAAAAAAATCTGAAACATGTTTTGTTTTTAATTCCCCACCATTTCCCCATTTACATCCCCATTTATATCCCGATAAACAATCACTTGGAAGGCTCGGACTCGGAATCTGATGGAATCCTTGTGGCATCATCCTGGTGATGACCAGCAGGCGAATCTTGGGCGACAGACATATAGGGATGGGTCAAAACCCTGGCACCTAGTGAACATCAAAATTGCTGGTAAATGAATGTTCATCCCCTAACAATTTGTATCTATAGGTATCGGTCCATAGCCATATGTTTAACACATGGTACATCTACTATTCGAATCTATTCCAGCTTTCTGAAGCAGTTATGTTTATGGGATAATTCCCATTCGCCAATATATTGCGGGCTGAATGGATGATTAGATGTAACTACTTTCACACCCTTAGGCCCTTCCTAATGTAGTTGAGCTGCTGTGCCTGCTTGAATGCTCTTCCATCTATCTGGAATAAGAACTCTCCAACTCCAATGTAAAATCCCATGACATCCCTCATTTTATACCCATTCTATCCCCATTAAACCTTCATTTTTTCCTGGTCAAAATGGTCAATTTTCCAACTTCCTGGTCAAATCCCTCCAACTACATAATTCACCAACCTGAAATGTCAGGCTTTGGGAACTTTGGGATAGTTCCCCCAAGACCTACAATGTGAGGCCCCCAAGATATAAGTTGGTTTAGATTCGCCCCAGGAACTATAGTTATTTGCATACCATAAACCATAGTTATTGGAGTTTTTTGAACCAACTTAGCTATCTTGGGGGCCTCACATTGTAACCATGGGTAGATCCCGAGATATCCCGCCCCGCCTGCATCTCCTGACACTGATGTTTCGCCGCCGACCGCTCCTCCGCCGAGACCACTCCGTCGGGTCCTGTCCTGCCGCGTTTCCTGAAAAATGCTCACAGCGGCAGCGGCTGGAAGAGAAGAGGGCACCCTCAACATATGAAAATCACCACTTTTAATAGGTAAATCATGGTAAATCAACGAACTAACTGAGCCATCTATACCATAGCGAACTGCTAAATTACCAGAGGGTATATCAAGACTTCATTTTATACCGAAACAATGTGATTCATGTTGAGTAATGATGTATGCAATTTCGCTTCGAAATGGAATTTCCGTAAATCGTTTAGATAAACCCAAAACCAAATTTCAGGTAAGGCTAGAAATTGTGAATGGATGTTGACTCATTCTGGAGCGGGTAGAGAATTACGTTAGCCCATTGGGAAATTGCATTAGCTTACCATAGCTCCCCATTCTTGGGATTGGGAATAGCCAAATAGTTGGGTCTATCTAGCTGAATTTGTTTTGATTCGCTGACCTGAAAGTAGCTGGAATAAGGCCCGGAGAATTCGCTTGCGCGGCCCTGCTGAAAGAAGGCCTCATAAACCATCATCACAGTCTGCAATTCACATATATGTCTGGTTCAATCCATACTCCCTATGAATCACCAGTCATCACAATTAAACCATCAATAACTATAGTAGTACAGGACTCTTTCAGCACCCAAACGCCAAGGTGCTGTCTCTTTTCCGGGTTCTCGACTGCCATCTCTTCTCCCTGCGTTTTTGTAGGAGCAGGAAACATATCACGATCAACCAACAGACTCAGAGAGACCTAGTAAACCTCATTACCCATAGGATCCATGTATGCTATATATGGTAACATTTACCATCAATATACCCCCAATGTTAGCATATATACCATACATGAATCCTATGGGTTATGCTAAATTACAACAATCAAATTTTGACCCAACATTGGTAATTATGATCCCATACAATCCACATTGAATTAATTGGCATGCTAGAACCCCAAACAAAACCAGCACCAAGGAGTCTTTTGGGGCATTGCAAAATATGGCAAGGTGCCATGAACGTTCCACTGAACTGATGTCAGTACCTGTCAGGTGTCAATGGCTTTTGATCAAACAATCGCTAAGTATTATCCGCGATAGAAGTAATATTTTTTGATCATGACAAATTTCTTTAAAGAGCCCTGGGATACTCCTCAAAGGGCTACTCCTAAAAGTTGCTATCCTTGCAAAAAGAACTGACAACTTCTGACAAATTCTGAAAAAAACAAAAAAACCAAAAACAACTGAAAACAAACAATCCACTCATTGCAAAACACTCCAAAAACAAAAACAAAAAAAAACAGGAAACAACGGAACAAATTCCACAGAAAAAAACAAACAGTTAACATATTCGAAAGAAAAAAACGAAAAAATGAACGAAAAAATCGAACAAAAACAACAAATCAGAAAAATGCAGCAAACAATCAATATATTAAAAAAGCAAAAAATAAAAATAAACAAATCAAAAAAACATATTTAACAAAAAACGACGAAAGCCAAAATAACATTTAAAAAACAAAACAAATTCCCCACCTGCCAGGTGAGGGTTGTTAGATTTTATGTCAGTTGCCTCCTCCTCCTCCTGCTCCTCCTGCTCCTCCTGCTCCTCCTCCTCCTCCTGCTCCTCCTCCTCCTCCGCCTCCTCCTG
>Ga0126342_10014816_pt1 | contig 13725 bp, 9 predicted proteins | sample Cyp1metagenome_FD_92528 | JGI IMG/M metagenome (GOLD analysis project Ga0126342, IMG submission 92528) | Coral microbial communities from Lord Howe Island, Old Settlement Bay, Australia - Cyphastrea 1 metagenome | ecosystem: Host-associated > Invertebrates > Cnidaria > Coral ...
CTTACTCTTTCTCTTCTACTCTTCTTTCTTCTAATCTTTCTCTTCTCTCTGCCTCTTCCCTGCTCTGCTTTTCATCTGTCCATATTGTCGGAAGTTTGACTTCTAAACTTCCTTCGATAACACTACGCGGCTCTTTCGTTAGCTGTTAATTGTTTATTGATACCACACTAGCGCAATGTTCTCATCATGAAAAATCCATAGACCATCCATACCCAGAAACCATGGAACACAAAACAGCCACGCCAGGTGCACCATGGCTTTTGGCGTCCGATGGCGGCTCCAGCGCCAGGACATGCGGTGAAGGTGAAGGCAGTCGAGTCGATTGGGGTCATTGGATTGGTCAAAGGGAAAATCTTCACCGGTTTTTCCATGGGTTTTCCCTTGAAAATTCTCTTTAAACCAATGGAATGATTGGGTGTTCTCCATCAAAACCGATCTCAAACCAATCTTAACCGAACATTGGGTTTGCCCCATCAAATTGATTGGGGTTTCCTTCAAATTTTCCTTTCAACCAATGGAATGATTGGGACATCTCCTGTACATGATTACCAATATAAAGGTCTAATGGTGTTTTCAAGGGAAAGTCATGTATAGATTGGAAATGGTCTATTGCCAAGTTCCACCATGGATTTGTTAGGCATTTTCCAACCAAAGACAATCAAAAATATTTTTTTAACTCAGAAAAGAAACTAAGAAATAATCAAAAAACATGTTGTTGTTGTTTTTAACTCATTTGTTTTCATATTCAAACATGATGTGTAAAACTGGTGAAGGGTCTAGCCCTAAGAAAATTTGAGGACTTCACCAAGCAACAGAAGTGGTGGTGCAACCAATGGTGGTACATCCAAATAATTAGAATCATTACTGGTTGGTGGTTTGGAACATTTGGATTATTTTCCATATATTGGGAATAAGGTGAACAACTGACTTTTATATTTTTCAGAGGGGTTGAAACCACCAACCAGATTAGAACAAGCTTGCAACTGGCCACCCAGGGCTTCATCATGGTTCAACCATGTTGAAGCATTTTGTTCACATTTCGCTGTGCAGATCTGTGGTTTCCTTGGCGTCCATTGGGTGTTGGTTTCAACATGTTTCAAGTATGTTCTGTTCTACCTACTGAAGCAAAACAAAAAAAGGAAAACCAAGTGCATGCCAATGTTTGTATGTCTAGTGGTTTGGAGGGACCGCTGGTTGCATCCATAATTCCCATGGCCCATGGGGAGCTCAGGAGCTACGAATAAACATTTCCAACAACATGATAGCTGCTCCATCCCCAGTGTTTCCATTTTTTTGGATGGCACCAGCCATCTCCAAATGGTAGTTGTCTATGGCATTCAACTTACTGGTTGGTGGTTTGGAACATTTTTTCCACGTATTGGGAATAATAATCCCAAATGACTAATATTTTTGAGAGGGGTGGCTCAACCACCAACCAGCTTACGATATTAATATCATTAAGATACATCCCACATCATCCCATTGTTTCCACCCTTGTCCCAGCCGTACTCCTCATGTTTTGCGAAAAAAATCCCATGAAGCCCCGTCACATCTGCCGCCGTTCCCAGGCACCAGAGGCACCTGTGCCCGCAGCTCCAGGTGGACCGAACTGGGAACGGTTCATGATGGGAACTGGGCTTCACATGGCTTCTATGACTTTCAGTTGTGAATTTCATCATCCCAACTGACTTTCACTCCATCATTTTTTCACAGAGGTAGGTATACCACCAACTAACCAGATAATATTTGGCAATAATATGAAATATGAAATAACTATTATCGGCAATATGTTCATCTTATTGGAAATAATCATTATAATATTGGAAATCCAAATTGTTCCCAGCAATATGAAATAATTGGATGACAAATGATGACAATATTTTCATCATTTTTCATCTTACTGGCAATAATTGTTCATATTGTAATCTTTCTGTAATCTTTCTATCTTTGAATATGAACTGGATATAGTTTTTCAATGATATCGTAATAGAAATTCTATCCGAACTTATCCAGATCATTGCACATGTTTGTAGAACTCTTTAGGGAACCACATTGTCACATGGTGGTGTCTTGAAATAGGGATACCCCCAGTTCTCATCCATTGTTTCATAGGATTTTCCACGAAATAAACCATCCAGTTAATGGATGGTACACTTTTATACCATCCATTTTCCATGATATACATCCATTAATAGGATTTTCCATGGAATAAACCGTTCATTTTCATTATATTCCACTTATGGAAACCCCCAGTATATACTCCCTCTTGGGGATTCCCCATCTGTGGAACCCCCCATATCTACGTGACTGTTCCGGCCGCGACTTCCCAGGAGCACCGGCCGTTGTGCATGAGCCGTTTAAGTGCAGCGGTGAAGCCAAAGGCAGCCAGAAAAAATGCTGGGGTTGGGCACTCTATGTATATCCAAATATATATATATGTATTTAATTATACACATAATTATATATATATCATTATATATATAATTATTTATATATATATGTATATATATATGTATATATATATATATATTATGGAAGAATACATATATACATTTATATGCACATATATCTTTATATATATAGTGGGCCAATGGTTGGCATTACTTTTTGTATGTACCATTTTGTATGCATATATCTATGTATGTAGATATGTGTCTGTGCTTATTTATCTGTATGAGTGTAGCTTTGTCCGCAGTAACCCACCCATTTGGGGCTGGTTAATGGCTTCCTGGACCCCTAGTATCGTAGAATATGTTCAGTAATTTACTGACTTAGTAGCCACATTGGTTAAACAACTTAATCTTTATCGGATCGGATAAATCAATGGACATTTCAGAACCTAAATTGGAGGTACGTATACCATATACATAGGCCGTTTCAGGCCTATGCAAGGCAAAATACCCCAAAACATGACCAAAACTATGGTACTAACGTACCTCCATGTATTGGATCCTGGAGATCTCCCATGAATAAAAGGGGGGACCATGGAAAATCTTGACTTGACCTTGGTGGATGAATAATCAACCATGCCCACTTGGGTTTATGATTGGCTGGCAAAAAATGCACCCTGGCAATGGAGTGATACAAACTTCTTATTTATAAACTTTCAATAACCAACTCATTGACTGGATTGTTGTGTGTTAACCAATTACGAATAGCGTCAACTTTGGTGCCAATTGTTGTAGTTTCAGGCACCAAAATGTTCACCAGAACCTCGCCTTTCCCTGCCTTTCAGTCGCAGGTTGGCCAGACAAGCAGCAGGCTGTGTGAGATCCGCTGTGGAACAAAAGGATGCTAAATGGATAGATGGACGGGTAGATGGATAGCATAGATAGGATAGAATAGAATACATGGATAGATAGATAAATTCTCTCCCCTGTTGTTCCGTGCAATGATCCTCACATTTTTTACATGTTGGACATGTTCCGGACAAAAGGTCGAGTAGATTGTATATACATTTTATTACCTATACATACATTTAAATACCTATATTGCATATTTGATTATATATATATATATATACACATGTATTTCAGATTTATGTATATTGTAGGTTCAGACTCTCAACTGGACATTTCTTAAACATGTGTTTAAGGAAATTTTCGATTTCACTCAGTGATTGTTTGTTTCGACAATAGTAGTGATTATGAATGGATTCTAACTACTGCACCATATTTATGTAACTAATGGAATGTTTTAACTATACCACCAGTTAGTGATGTTTATAGCACGTAGCTGGGCTGCTTCAAATTCCCAGTCGTCTTGTCAATGGCCATTTCAGGAACCTAAGTTGGAGGTACCTACCATATATAAGGCCCATGTAAGACCTAAATTTCAGGGAATATCCCCACAAAATATTGCCTTATATGGCACAGTACCTCCACTTTAGGATCCTGGAATTCCCATTGATCTTGTGTTGATTCTGCCGGAAGCCAGGAATGGTGTTGCTGGCACTATGGCACAGGTGTTGGATGGTGTTGGTTTTGTGTCATTTTTTTAGGATGTTTCCGGGATGCAGGATATTTCAAGATTCATCAAAGGTGGGAACAAAATTTGGCGGGTGGTCTCAGCATGTTTTAGATATTTCAGATTGGTTTGGTGTTCCATCCTAATTTAGCTGCTAAGCCAAGCATGTTTGACAAATACTTTTGTGAGTTGAAACCACCGGAAATCGTCAGCAGATGGTAGCGAATTGGTGGGACAACCTTCCATTTGCGATGGAGATGCTTGTAGGGTTTCATACCCCGCGGGAAGACTGGTCCTAGTGGATACGTGCCAGAATATGGGTCAGAATATATGTCGCATTCAATTGCCAGCTAAATGTCTGAGTATATGCCGCATGAGATTTGCCAGGTCAAAAGTCAAATTAATTACATTTCAGAGCTGATGTCAAGAATAGTTGCCCGCATGTCAAGTGCCTGAAGATTTGCCAGGTGCTATGTCAGAAGATATGATAGATCTGCAAATGTGTATGCAATAAATATACATATATATAGAAATCCGAAAATATGTGTCAGAATTTTGTCAGAATGTTTATGTTAAGGTGAGGGTCACATGAAGGATACTGTATAAAAAAGTTTGCTGGGCATTTAAGATGAACTATAATTTTTGATTACCACTAGGATATATAAGATTCATTTCCGTCGTTTTTATCTATACAGTTTTGCTGCTTATCCCATTATTTCCCCCATCAACCATACAAAGATGCCCGAGACTATGAGGTGCTATATCACCCCATTGACCCCACTTAAACCATAAAACCATATAAAACCTAGGTATACCAGTTATGTATAAAACCAACTTGGCTTACCGGACCACCGATAGTACCCTCCCGTGTCCTCAAGTATGGCATATGGCAATAGAAACGCTGGTTGGTGGTTTGGAACATTTTTCCATTCAGTTGGGAATAATACTCCCATTTGACTTTCATATTTTTCAGAGGGGTGGCTCAACTACCAACAGAAATATTTCCTATATCAATGGCCATTCCAGGATCCTAAATTGGAGGTACCTACCATATATAAGGCCTATTGTTCAGGCCTAAATTTCAGGGAATATCCCCCGCAAAATATGGCCTGAAAAATGGTACTAACGTCTGAAAAATATGGTACATTTACGTACCTCCATGTATTGGATCATGGAGATCTTCCATTGAATATACTGGTTGGTGGTATACCTACCCCAGTTATATACATGCCAACTGGCAACTCGCAGGTTGCCCCCGATGATTCACCATGATTCACCGCGGCGGCACAGCTTTTGATAACCGCGGGGCCTGGCCAAAGATCTGTACCCTAAATGGTAATTTTACATAGGGAAAACACAATTTTATAGCTGGGTAAATCCACGAACTAAATGGCCATGTTCAATAGCTATTTTGATATAACCAGAGGGTAAATCTTGAGATACTCTCTGGTAAACTAAGAGTTTGCTATAGAAAATATTGGACAAGCACCATTTTGAATAGGTAAATCATCGAACTAATGGCTTCCAGCTCGCAAACTGTCAGTTTACTGTAAGTTCTTAGAAGATCGTGTGATCCACTGATAAACCTCGATTTGCTGAAGATGGCTTTTTGTCTTTCCATTGATTAACCATGGTTAACCCGCCATTTTAGGCGAATCTACTGGATGTGTTCTTTGTTGTTATGGCCTTGGACCATCTCAACTGGAGACGGAATCATTCACCCACTAGCAGAGTCAGACCACCCTGAGTCAATCACCCCCCAACCCCTCAACTGTCATATCGTAACCGCAACATTCATGGCAGGGGCCTGTTAAGGCTGACATTTCACGCCGTTCTTCAAGGCGTGAAAAGGTTGGTAGGATCTTCATCATATCAAGCATGCATGGTAAACAAAAAATCATGTTCCATGCATTTTTTGGGTGACTGGGCTTTTTTAAAACCAGTAACACATGATGAGTGAAAAAACATAAAATTTGCGTGCGGGAAAAAACCCGTAAAGTCGCGGACTTGCAGGGCTGAGCACTGAAGATTTGAAAAACAGGAACGATCTGAACATCCTCAGTGGAGATCTGCGGTGTCAGCCTGTCTCACAATCGCGCCGTGGCAAAAACAGCACAACGGCGCACGGCCTCTTCCAATTCACGTGCAGGTGTGCCGACGGCTGGTGGATCAGTTGATGCTTTCAGGTGTTGTCGTATTGATTTGTCAAGCAAGGTACTGTGAGTTTGTCTTGGTTATACATATATCGCGTGTTGAGTGAACGAACCATGCTTATTGTCAACCTTTGTCAACCATCAAAACTAATGAACTACATTATGCTTTTAATTGCCCATCTCGTTTAAATGAGGACATTGTCTCACAATGTCTCACATAACTAATGTAAGTGTTGATTGAATCCTTGGCCACATGCAGTCTTTTAGCATATTATAACTGAGCCAGCTGTTGGGGCAAAAACGTTTAAGTGGGATGACGGTTCTGAATGACTTCATTTTTTCAAGGGGATTGAAGCCCCCAAGCACTGGTTCGATCGTTGCAGGTCCTTGGAAGATGGTTCGAAGATGTTCGAAGGGCTGCACTAGCTGAAGTTTGACAGTGGTTGAACGATCAAAACAGGGATGTCACTTGATAGAAGTGGCAGAAATGGACGAACAACGCAAATGTGGAAGTCATTTTGCTTGAACTCCAGCTCAAAGTGCTTCAAATACACTGTTTATATGCAGTGCAGCGTACATTTCATAAAAAAAAATGCAAAAAATGCCACAGTTCCTGTGGTTATTGTGCAGTTGTATCATGTTGTATCATATCTTGCCTTATTTCGTTTTAAGTGCCATGCGCTCCAAACAAAACATCTCCAGCATTGGCTCGGCAGTGTTCGATAGAATCTTTTGCTGTAACTTGCCCTTCCATCGTCATCAGCTGTTCAACCGGTGGTCGGCATGTTTGTGGGTTGGTTCACCCACCAATCCCGTCTAGTCACCCAACCGGACGGCGAAGGAAAATGCGGCCCGGCGGATAATAGATAACCGTACTATATTCTTCTTATTGGTTTAATTATTGGATGGCTGGAAAATTAACCACGATAAATAGCCATATAATGCCATATATATTATATTGTGATATATAATGATAATAACAGATAGATAGAACCTGCTTGATGTTTAGCCATTGTCATTGGAAGCATTAGGACAATACGTCCTTATCCGTCAATTTGTTGCGGAGGCACGGCATAGTGGCCGAACTTGAAGCTTTTTTTTCTTGGGTTCGCACGCACGGGAGTCTTATTTTGTATTGCTGTTGTGTGCCCGCGCGGCGCGGACTCAAGAAAAAAAACATTTTCTTGCTGGGAAGGGTATCCACTGAGGAAGTCACGGAAAATGATGGCACATGAATATGGTCCAGGTAGGTAGGGTGATCAAAATTTCAGACGGGAACGTCGTAGAATTCATCATTTGTAGGTGATTGTCACTAAGAGGCCTCAATGTGGGTAAAACAATAATAAACCATCCCCCAAATCACCATAAATAGGTGCTATAAACACCATTCCCAGTTTATTAGATTACCCACATTATTACAGATATTTTCCATGGCCGTGTTTGATTACCGAAAGGTAAAATCACCAGACCTCACCCTACCTGCCACGCGGCCACCTGGCTCACGTGCCGATACACCCGAATTGTGGTCCACAGGTTGCGCTGGGAGTCGCAGGGTGGGCTGGGCGCTTGTCAGCGGCATTGAGGAGGCTACCCAAAAAATGAAAACAGAGACTATCTCGGGATTATAGTGGAATATTTCATTGGAATTTTAAATATATTCTCCCGTGGAATATTTAGTTGGATATTTTCATGTCGCCAATTGGGTATTTATATGCAGGATGGCCCCCCCCAGTGATGTTTGTTGGCTTATAATCCCATCTAAAAATAGTTGTAAGTATCATACACTATTGTTATTATAGTTATAAACCAACTTAGCTAACTATGGGGCCCCATCCTGTATGGATATAGTTTTTGGATATGAATGACGCCTGAGGAGAAAAAGGATATGACTCCAGGCTTAAAAAGCAATTCTCCTCCTGACTCTTCCTGAGGCCTTGTTTGTGTCAGCTCCATTTCCCTATATTTTTGCTGCAATGTTTATATCAATGGATTGGTTTAAGGGAAAATCTTAACTGGAAACCATGGTTTTTACCGTCAAATATAGGGTTTTACTGTATTTTTTCCCCATCATCCAATTCTATGTTTATATAGATCCAGCTTTGAGTTTCACTGTCGCCAGTGCTGGTTGATGACCTACAGGCCCCTAAAAAAACACTCCCAAATTGCTGATTAGTACTCTATATATATATGTATAAATCAACTCACCCTAGTTATTATGTGGGAATCCAATATCTATATTCATTCACCAGTTGATTTCTCCAGTACTGTTGCTTTGCGAAGAATCCCGCTTCTGATTGGTTTATCCCTTGAAAGCGCTACTGTCAATTAGCGATGCGAAGAGCCTTTTTTTTTGGATCATTTTCCGGGAAATTTGGGGATTTTTCCACATCGAACTGTTAGCGTACCCCAGGCTAATAAACTTAAAGGTTCTTGGCGGATCATCCTGGTTATCCCACTTACAACTGGGTAAAAATCTGCAAAACTCAGCGGTTGGAAAAGTGGGTTGATCCTCCAAGTTCCATACTTCTAGATCTATGTTATGGTTACTTGAGGTTAATATATAGATGGACATAATGATGATGTTCCCGTTCTCTATGTCATGTTTGTTCCCCAAAAAAGCGTCATGCTTAAATAGATGCTGATGATCATGTCCTATAGATATCATCTAGATCTATCATTTCCCATGGGAAATGATGAGCTAATCACAATTACTCATCATTTCCTATAGGTAATCATCCATGTCAGGCTAATAAACCTGAAGGTTCATGAAGGTTCCATCTTTTGGAACAAAAAATAGGGCGTTTCCAGTGCCAAAAAAGCGTCCCAGGCATCATGAGAGGCCAGGCACCATGCCTCGTAGACCCAGGCGAACCGACTAGATAGTGGGGGGGCAGGGGTTATTCATAGAGAGATGCTAGGGAAACAAATGGTAAAAGGGGGCTTCTGGGGCATGTCCGTTTGTATGTTGCTTGCTATGTCTATGGTTTTTTGTTGGTGTTTAATGTGTTATTGTTGTCTTTGATGTTTTGTGTGTGGGAGATTTGGGGACTATTTTGTCAAAAAAGCTTCACTTGATGATTGGCGTGGATAAGGGTAGGATTTGTTGGGGTTGTTGTGCTTTATTGAGCATTTATGGGGTTGTGTCTTTGCTTCATCCTTCGGTCGCGCGATTCACCGCGTTCTGCGAGCGGCTCTTTGACATCCTTTTTCGAAATTGTGGGGCGACCCAGAGATATGTTCGATTCAACAAGAGATTGATTGAATGGATTGAGATGTCCGCAAAGCATGAATGCATGGAACTGGAACAGTGGCATTTCAGAACCAAATTCATCTAGCATCGTGTCAGAAAAGGAATGTTTGGCCTTGAAATGCTTTGAAGACTTGACGGTGATGAGGTGGGAGGTTTTGGAGGGTTTTTAGCAGCTCCCTGCTTGTTCGAATTGGATTCATCACCGGTTTATTCGTGCATCGAAAAAGGTGCGGATTTTTTCGACATTCTTTTAGAGAGGTGCTGCAAGATTCTGTTTGAAGGCTGGCATTTCAGCATTTACAATTTGGATGACACACCCACAAAAACAAGAGTTTATTTTTTGCCTCGCGTCCTTGCTCCGCATCCCAGGTTGAGAAGGCAACGACCTCTTTGTCCAAAGGGGTGTGTCATCCGCTGGTCTGGATTGAGAATTTGAAGGATGAAGCGGAGCAGGGTTCAAACATAGATATTCACATATCACCATTAACACACCCTACACATGTAACATACTATATCCCTACCCCGCATCCATCCTGTCAGAAGGGACGCCTACATCACCATCACTTGTCGCGACCACTGGAAGGCTTCTTTTGTTTTTTTTTTAATAACGTATAGGTATAAGTAGATATAGGTGAAGGTAAGTAAAACATGTCATCAATTGGGGGCAGCGAACCGAGCGAACCGCTCGTCGAGTTTTGACCAGACAAGTCCCCAGTTGTTGGCATACTTAGTTTTGTCTTTCTGTATTTGTTTTTTTTTTGGGAGATAGGTGATATAAGCAAAAGTGTTCTTTAGTAGGGAGGGAAACGGTTAGGAGGGAATGGGGCTCTGTAAGCACACAGCCATTTCCCTCAAAATTTCAGCCTTTTTGGGGAGACCAGCAACGATTTTGGGGAGTGCGTTGCTTGGGATGTCCCTTCGCACTCCTCAACCCACCCCACAAGGTGGGTTAAATGACGCATACAATAGCGCCAAGGACGAAGTCATCTTTACAACGACCACTATGACGATTGACAACATAGGATGAGGATATATGAGGATGTCTATAAAACGACGATGACCGTGGCAGCAACAGCGCTTGAACAAGTGTCCTAAAGAAGTCTTTTTGAGCCCCCTTTCACATCAGTTTAGGATACCTCATTTTTTTGAAACGATACGTCCCCAAAACATACTCTTACGGACATACAATTTTATGACTGTTTACCCAAAAATAGTTTAGATGTTTAGGACATACCGCCTTATATGATTAAGAATTGAACATCCCCTGCTATATGTTAATTGATGGATTTTTTCGCAAGAGATGGACGCCCAGACCTTCGCACGACCCCACAAGCCCAACGACGTAACCACACGATGGTTTTTTTCGGACGGAAATGATGACAAGAAACCTCTATAGACAATTTATCAAGATATATTGGTATAATATATGGGATACCAGTGATATATGATGTTATATATGTTTAGTTTTCGAAAACCATTATCAAAAGAAACCATGAAAACCCTTCACCGCAAAGACCATTTGAGATCTACAAGTGCCGCCGCACTTGCTACGTGAGTGCGTAGGCCATAGGACAAGAACAGAACTGAACTGAACAGATACCATGATTACAAGTACAGTAGGTTTTGGCGGGGCCATTCAGGCCATTGGTTGCAAACCACCAAACAAGCCATGATGGCACACTACTAATTAACCATCATCCCATGCATCAGTTCTATCCAATTTCTGGAGTTTGACCCAGGGAGTAGATCGCGATGGTGAAAAGGTTGGTGCAAAAATGTGGTTTTGTCTCACAAATCTCATGGTTTACCATCGTTTACCATCAGTTTCCCAATTTCCCACTAGCCATAAAGTGGAGTAGTATCCCCCATTTTCAAAAAACACACACGTATATATAGCAGGTGCTAGTTATACCAGCACATCTCCATTCTATATATTCATTAAAACGTATGAAATTATTTAATCGCTATATTATAACTTTATAGCTATTTAAACCATTCACAAAATCAGCAACATCTATATACCTATCAGACAATACTAGACATATCTAGACACCCCACTTACCCGTTACATTCTGTATCCGTGGAGATGACGAGGTGACGAGGGGCGACGGCACCTGAGACCCTTGTCACCTCACAGGCGGTTGATCCCCAGCAACAAATGGTGGGTATTGTGAGTCATGGTGGGTCATATTTCCAATAAATAATGTCAATATCATAATCATATATGCATTTTAGTGGATATTCAGATAACATCATATAACATCATATAACGATGTATGTCAATATGTATGGTTATTAGAGTCTTATTAGAGATTTGTGACTCATTATGTTGATTGTGACCTCTTGAATCCGCTTGGTGTCACAAATGAATTTTCACCGTCACCAGGTGTGTTTTTTTCGGCCTGAGTTGGTGCGTTGCGTTGGGCGTCAGCTGCAGGGTGCGACCTGATGGTGTTAGAAAGATTTCATCACTGCATCAGCAACCACGGAAATAAAAAATCAACTTGTTTCATATATGAAATACTGGTTGGTGGTTTCAAACATGAATTATATGTTCCATTTCATCTAAATGGGATGGGATGTCATCCTTCCCATTGACGAACTCATATTTTTCAAGATGGTCAAAACCACCAACCAGTATTTCATATACTGCGTTTTAAACTGAGCCCCCCCCCCAAAAAAAAAAACTAAAACTGGTCGGTGGTTTGGAACATTTTTATTTTTCCATATATTGGGAATGTAATCATCCCAACTGACTTTCATTTTTTTCAGATGGGTAGGTATACCACCAACCAGTAAAATCTTATTGCTTGCAGCTGCAACCCATCAGAAATCCCGCAGGATCAGATGCCAAACGGAGGTTCCGCCAGTCTCCGTGGTGGAGACTCACGGGTGTTTCAAGATGTCATCAGGTGCCCGTTATTTATCCACTACCCTCTGGTTATGACTAACAGTTTGCCATGGTTTTTCGATGGCCCATAGAAATAGATGGTTTACTTAGCTATACAGTAGAATGGTGGATCTTTCCATGGCAAACTGTTAGTCATAAACAGCTGGTATATTATATCCCAATATATCTGGGTAAATTATAACGACCTCACTGTTCTCCCGAACCTTGGAATCATGGTATATTTTAGGGAAATCATCCCCAAATGGACCAACAATTCAGGTTAGTGAAATATGATAATTTACCCAGATATATGTCCATTCCATGCCTTTGTTTTTTCAATTCATGTTTATTGTTGTGAAAGTTAACCCTCTATTTTTTGAGGAGTGCATCAGTTCAAGTGCCCTTGACAGGGGGCTAGAGGCAAGTTTTTGTTTCGTCATATTCCAAACCTTGCGTGGTTATGCTTCCACAGAATTGCTGGCCGCACTGTCGACTTCTCTAATGATAAATCCTTCATTTTGCTGATGTCGTCCAAACTTCTGCTGCTTCAATATCTACTGTCTGTTCTATGTACGAATATGTATACAATTATATATAGGTTATATATATATATACTCATGATATCCCTGTTAGATATATACCAGTTATATTCCTATGAGATGCCAATGAAACTGCCATGATATCCCCATTGAACCTCCAGTAAACCCAAATGAAATCCCAAGTATCAATGGCCATTCAACAGGAACCGATTGATTGAAGGTACCTAACATTTTTGTTAGGCCAACAGTTTTTAGGCCTAAATTTCAGGGACTATTCCAAGAAAATATGGCCTGGAATCTGGTACTAGCGTACCTCCATTTTAGGATCCTGAAATTCCTATTGATATACGGAACCAATTTCCATTGCTGGGCCATCAATATTATATTTTTTTTCTCTACGCACATAGAGGCTGTTCACAGCCGCGGCGTTGCTCGGTGAATTCACGGCACAACATTGGGATCACTGCACAAAATCTGGTCCAATGTAGTCGCCGAACTCCGTCACTGTTAGCTTCTGACAGATGGTGCAAAAGGGCTGTGGCAGAACTGTACTCTCATCACTCGGAGCTAAACAGGTCGCATTCCAAGTGGTTTCTGCCAAGGCTGCGCAGAGAGCCGGTGGGTATTCTTTCAAATGTGCTGTACGGAATCGCCCACTCTCATCTCTGCCAATTGTTGTGGCCCTGGGATTGTCGGATGTGATATGCCACTTCCGCAGGGTCTGAATTATGTCAGGAGAGTTGGCCACCAGGAGCGTCGTTGGTTTCCGGCTCGAAGCGCCAAACAGGCCTTGGGCAAACTCGACCTTCTGTACGTTGGGCATGCGCAGCAAAAGGTGGAGGATCGGCAGCTTCCAGATCGAGGGTGCGTCCTCAGCTTCAGGCTCCTGCGGATGCTCAAGCAAGCCCTGGCGCTCCATCATAGCCA
>Ga0126342_10014817_pt1 | contig 13725 bp, 12 predicted proteins | sample Cyp1metagenome_FD_92528 | JGI IMG/M metagenome (GOLD analysis project Ga0126342, IMG submission 92528) | Coral microbial communities from Lord Howe Island, Old Settlement Bay, Australia - Cyphastrea 1 metagenome | ecosystem: Host-associated > Invertebrates > Cnidaria > Coral ...
GATATGCCAGATAGAATGTCAAATAGAATGTCAGAAGATATGTCAGATAGAATGCCAGAAGATTTGCCAGTAAGAAAATGTATAAATGTCATGGTGGGGATCACACGAAGTAAAGTAATTATGCTTTTCATGCTCAAAGCATGTTTGGAGGCTGTACCCCAGACTCTGCCGCCATTTCCACACTGCCGCCTCAAAGTTGCATTGGCCACTGGGATCATTCAACACACTCTTGGCAACGTAGATGTTGTAAGAGCTCACCAAACGATCGTCCTGTTGGATTGGTAAAAATCTTATGGAAGGACTGGGGAGTCCAAGACTATGGGAACTGCTTTTTTTTTGCCATCGTTTTGTGGGATCCAGCGGATGCACAGAATTTGGATATCACTCGCCAAACGACTGGAAACCTGGCAAATGGCTTTGTAAAAATGGGGGATGGGCAAATTGGGGCCACGAATTTCTAGCCATGTCCAAAATGAAAAAAAAATGATCATGACAACTCTGGTGTAGCGGTTGTCTTGGATCACTATAGTCCATTCCTCTTCATCCTCCGCTGCAGACTCCAAATGAACAAACTCAGCACAGGACCAGGTTTCCTGGCGGGCCTGGTGCCTCTCACCAGATCTGCACGTCCCTTATCCAAAATGGAGCAATCACTCTGGATCCAGACAGTACTGTAGTCCACGCCAGTGTCCCGGACATGCACGAGGGGGTCCAGCGTGCTCGCCATGTAGATGACCTTGACTTTCCGGCGGTTGTCGTGCGTCAGAATGTTCCCGGGGGTGACTTCGTCGTGGTACAGGATCATATCACAAGGGCTTGGCGCAGATACCAGCACGCAACGGAGTCCTTCATGCCAGCACCAGCACCAGCGCTTTTACAAGTGTTCTGCATGTTGGTGCATGTCCTGGTTCAACCAAATGCCTGTGGGGTTCAACCCACCCGCACATCTATGACCCAGGCAAAGACATGATGCATTTGGAGCAACCATTTCAAAGTGGATGGAAAATCCAAACAAACTCTAAAGCACCAACCAGCTACGGTCCCAGTAACGTTGGTGAATGCTGTTGATATACACCCTGTTCCTGCCGAAGCATACGGCTACACAGCATCAACATCGTGTACTCCCGAACTGATGGACAATAGTCAAACGCAAGCCCATGTATGTTCTCGACAAATTGTTTAAACATACCCAAATTTCATCTGAATCGATGGTTGTGTGTTTGGTGGAAAAGCACTTGGAAAGATGGATATTTAACCCGGAAACAGGGTATGACGACTATCCTAGATGGAATGAAACTGTTGAATGCATTCAAATGCAGTCTTTCATGGCTAATCGTGGATACCAAGCAACAAAAACTTGAACTGGGCATTCTGGTATTTTTATCCGCGCACCAACATGCCCAACAGTTGACATTTGAACTTACCCTTCACCAGTTGGTTCATCCAAGTATATTTTCCCATTCTAGTAAAATCTACATGTTTCACCCTAAAAATCCCCATGTTTTGCCCAGCTAAATCCCACCTTTTACCGGTTTAACACCCAGATCTTTCCAGCTCCGAAATTTCAGGTCTTCCTCCCCGAAAAAAATCTCCTGAGGAGCGTCCCAGGACACTTCACCACCCAAGTCGCCTGACCAGTTGACCAACAAAGCTGGTTGTTGCACCCCATTGTCAGACATTCTCTGTTGGTTTGCTGGTCCTGTCACCACAACATAAAATAGAATAAACAACAAGAACAACAAGAAGAATAACGAGGAAACGTGACAACATCTAATAAGTTGCAACCAAGAGAAATGGAGACGTAGCCACAAACAGCTTTCGGATGAAACCCATGGGCTATGTTCAGAACCTTCTAGCAAAATCGCTGAGGGACATATCCTAGAAAATGCAACCTTCAGGCATGAAAGCTTCTGTGATGGGGATCTGACCAGTACCTTATTGATGGTGAAATCATGTTAAATCTGCTTTCTTTGGGGCAGCAAATTTCAGAAGCACTCAGACATATTGGCCAAGTTAGCAGTTGGTAGATGTTGGCCCTTTGGTTCACACAGTTTCAAATTCGACCCCTAGACCTTAAACAGTGCCAAAAACCAGAACAAAAATGGGTATTAGAGACCATAACTTTGTGACATATTCAGCAAAGATTTGCAAGATATGAAGGCAATCAGTAGCCATTTTGGTAAGCTTTCTGCTATCATGTGGTAAACCTAATAATAAAAACCTCGGATTTGGGGATGATCGTTGCACCCCACGGTGATGGGATGATTCAATCCTTCACCAAGGTCCGAAGCCGCCACGCCTGCGTCTAAGTCGAAGTCTGGGAAGGTGATATTGGCCACCGATGCGAAGTTGTCCTCGGAGCACTTGAGGATTAAACAGGGCCACCCTGTGAAATAGCCCATGGACCAGTCCGTAGGTTTCACTCAACCATTTACCCTCTGGTAAACTGCCATAACTATGGAAAATCACAAATGTTAATGAGTAAAACCACTATAAATGGTCATTTTCAATAGCTATTTTGACATAACCAGAGGGTAAGGCTTAAGCATCAACCAACCGTCGATTTCAGGTGAACCCTGTTGTGTGTTTGCGAATAGGCATGCGTTGATCAATGTTCATGACTGCTACAACAAAGCAAATAAGACCCTATGACTCTATAGTATCTGAAACAGAAACCATCATTCATTGATCAACACATATCAACTCAATAGACAAAACTGAACAGACAATCAACTAATCATTAATCATCATTAATAAATCAACAATATTCATCATTTGCTTAGCCTTAACCATTTATAATCAACTATCCAACCTGTTTGGCAAAATTAAAACTCAGCTCAGACTCCGTGATGGCCAGCCAAACGGGCGTAGTCCTCAGGGGCATCCCCTGGTGGTTGACCCACCTTCAAACCCATGGGATTTACTGGGGAATCAGTAAGACACCATAGAAAATCCTATGTTTTGTGGGTCAAAACCAAGGTTTTCTATAGATTGTTGATTAAACTAATCCTATGATGATATTAGGATGATATTAGTTACATGGTCTGTGTATAGCATCAGACCATGTTTGGTGAATTTGTTGATGCTCATCATCGAGCAAGGAAACAACTCGCTTCGCAAGAAAGGGTATCTCAGAAGAAGGGAGTTACCACACAACAAATATTCTAGTGGTAAGCATTTGCCAATTTAAAACTTTCCTTGATGAATGGATTCCCCAATGTAAAACACGAGACTTCATGCGTCTGGTCGCACATGGTATCACAATCTGGTAAATCACACTGAATGCTGCTGCTGATCCTTCAGACATTCCATTCTTACGGGTTTGGTCAGATTTTTGTTGGACAAAGTCCAATAATTAATCAACTATACCCAATTTGGGTTTATTAGTGGGATGTTTATTTTTAGGACACCCCAATGGATGGTTTTTGGAAGGTTCATAATTGGGTTTAGCACGCTGTTCAATTTTTGATTGGATGCTACATTCCCTGCCTGGTAAAATCTACAGGTCTGACTGAAATCAATTTATGAAGGTCGAATGTCCAAACTGTCACTGGTGACCTATGTTCATAAAATCCCAATGATTATACTGGTTAAAATCCCTTATAGTAAGCATTCAAATCCCATGAACATCTCATTAATAGGATATTAGTAACATATATACATATATATATATTATAGATGACCATCCCTTTACTCGGGCTTGGTGGTTCATGCTCAATACCATCACTCCCTATCAAGTTTCTGCTCCATCAGTGCAGATTGGGTGTACACCACGATGTACCTCAGGGCAAAGCGAGATGGACATGACAGAGAGATGGAACTGATCTGGCCATGGATCAAACCTCCCTTTCTTCACACCAAAACATAGCTGATCAGTGGATCAGGCTGGATATTTTTCAGTGGTATGGCTGAGAGATATGCGAAGCCAAAATCAGTTGAGGATACGATTGATCCCCAAAATGTGGTATGGAGCAGATCTTTCAGCAGCTGACCCACCTTGAACGGAAAACGAATTGTCTGATTGATCCTACTGAGTACACAAAACATATCTTCAGTGTCACCTACATTTTGCTCAGCTGCTTTCTTTGGCACTGCAGATGTCCAGTTAAGTCAAGTACTTGGATTTGGCAAAGAGGGGCTGTAAAAACATCAAACCATTTCTATCTAGCCGATTCCTCAACTGGCAGATATCCTGTGATGTTTTGCTCTTGTGAATATCCATTCTCCGAAGCCAGTACCATGTTTTATACCACATCATCCGGGATTGAATACATTACCACCATTGGCCAAAACAAGTCAAACACTTGCCACACCATAGGTGGTACTAAGACCATACCGTGGATGCTGACAAAAGGGATGATTCCACCTGTGATTGAGATCCAGAAGCAATCCATATTGCACTTTGGTCAACAAACATAGTGAGGAAAAAAAAGGCCATATGTAGACTTATTCCCACTAACGTGGGTAAACCGGCAACCGCAACCAGAAAAACACTTGTACATCATGTACATAAAACACGTATTGTAGGTTTTAAGTATCTTCAGTTATATCTTGTTCATTGTACCACCAGTTTCTACCATGGCACATCTTCAGTTATATCTTGATATCTTCCACCAGTTCCAAATCCCACATCCCCCGTCCGAGCGGCGGCTGCGGCGGCAGCGGCGTCTCGGGAACGATGGCCATCTCCAGCTGCGGCTTCACCACGTCGGGGCCCACCTGATAGCGCCCCACGCCTCGACGGCCACGGCACGGGTCGCGGTGGTCGCGACGTTTGAGGCACCCGTTTTGCACCCAAGAAACAGACATAAAGTGTGAAAATGAACATTTATATACATTAATAGTCATAGTCATATTGTTGTTTTTTCCTAATGTTTTTTGGTTAATTTGACATGTTTGGCTTAAATATCCATTTTGTCTAGACATAGTGCCAACCAAGAAACCTCTCTGGTGTTGAAAATGGAATTATGATCAATCATGATTCAGTGATTCAGTTTGTTTGAGTTGGAAAAAATTGCCTCGGCCGAAGGAAGTTGATCTTGATTTCTTTCTGAAAGCTGGGAATTTACCAAGATTCTTAGGGTTTTTGGCTGGGTGATGCATTGTATGACCTTTTTCAATGGCAGAGTGTCTATGGTAGTTTCGGATAGTCTCTGTGGAAAGACAAGGCAGTTACCCTCTATGTCTATGTCATGAACATAACATACCTCCTTCATGTCAATACTTAATAAACCAAACCAATAGGAGCCAGAATTACATTATCTGGGCAGGTCACTCATAGAGAAATTGCTGGCATACTTGCAACATGTTGCAAAACATTTCCAAAGACGAGGCATCACTTGTGAACACAAAAGTATCCAGTTGTTTGTGGATCATACTTTAAGACCATAACTGGTTGGTGGTATACCTACCCCTCTGAAAAATGATGGAGTTCGTCAGTTGGGATGACTATTCCCAATATATGCAAAGTCATAGAAGCCATGTTCCAAACCACCAATCAGTTCAGATCATTGATCATCCCATTTTCTATGGTATATATCCCATGTATTATCCTATAATATACCATCCAGTACCAACCAGGTATTGTTTCCATATTAAATCCCTATCATTTCCATTTGATTGCCATGTTTCCTTGTTATTCTACCATAAATCCATAGATATATATTCATCCATCATTTCCTACCATAAATCCTTGTTATCCCTATCATTTCCTACCAGATTGCCATATTATCCATACAATGGAGGCTATCTGGGACCTCCCCTTGGCTCCGCCTGTTGCCGTGTTGGCCACGTAGACCCGGTAGAGCTCCACCCGGTCGTCCAGCAGCGGGGCGCTCCAGGAGACGTTGCCGCCGATCTCCAAAGGATCCAAGTCCTAACGCCGGGGGGGAAGAAGCAGGGGGCGTAAAACCTACAAAAACCACCACAAATTGGCAATATTTATAGAGAATATAATATACATATATTAATTTAAAAAAATGATGGATGAATATATATATATATATATATATCATTTTGGGAAAAAACAACACCATGGAACTCCAACAATAGTTGCATCATATTAATCTATGTCGATAGTATGCACGATAGGAATGTGATTGGAGAAACAACATGGAGGTCAAAATCCAAGAAAACACATTTACAGCTAGCAGATGCTAGCAGCTAACAAAAGGAACACATCTTGCAACACACTTGCAAACCACATGGGATTGACAATTTCGGGTCATGTCTTTGACCCCGGAATGTTTGTTGTTGAAATCAGGGTGTTTAGTAAATCCACATTGACAGGTTCTCCATGTTTGATCAGCTGCGCTGGTTACCCTCCATCTAAGACAGACCCTGCCAACTGAGATTTTCAGAGTTTCCGTTACTTTGCAGAATATGAAATCCCATTGTATGTTCAATCCTCTTAAATCACCATGTTAGCCAATGAAATGAATAACATGTCCATGTTTGATTAGTCATGCTAAATCCCTCCATTTTTTCCGGCCCCATCCCCGGAGCTTCACAACTTGCTTCACAGCCGAGGCGCCCGATCTTCGAAAACGATCTCTGAGACGCTGGCCACGGCGTCGAAGATCAGCAAAGCCACAGGGGTGGTTTGCCTGGGGATGTTGGAATGGACGTACTTTCCAAAATGGAAATGGATTCGTATTACTTGGAATTATGGGGTGGATTATAAATGATAATAATATATTATATAATAGTGAGTTATAGAATTAGATATAATATAATATAATATAAAATTAAATTATATTATATTATACTAAATTATATTACATTATATTGTATTATATTATATTATATTGTATTATATTGTATTATGTTATATTATATCATATTATGTTATATTATATTATTTTACATGAAATTATATTATATTATATCTTTTACATGAAATTATATTATATTATATCACATTATATTATATTATTATATTACATTAAATTAAATTATATTTTATTCTATTCTATATATACGTATAAATATATATATATATACATATTATCTCTCTATTATCTATCTATAGTCATCATATATATACGTATATGTGATGTGATATGATGCCATCTGATGTGATGTGATGTGATAGATATAACATGTTGACAACATGTAGATATGTCTCTTTGTTGCTGTGATTAAAATGGATGCAACCCTTTATTTTGGGGAAAATAAGAGGCCCGACATGTACAGGCTCAGGGTAGTTTAAACACAACAAAAAAACGAACAAACGGCCTTGCACAAACTGCCTTGCAGAACCAGAAACAGTAAACCAAGGTGGTCAATCCAAGGAATGTCATGTCTCTCATGTAATGTCAGAATGACAGTGCATCATTTAGGAAGCATGAGAGTGTACTAGATAAATCTAGAACTAATCTGGATAACCTGATAACCTTCCAACAAGTTCTAGTATCCTTCAAAGTGCTCACATTAACACCGCAAACAACACGTTCCCCCGAAAACTCATCCCATCCTCAGATCCGAAATCTGCAACCAAGGGGCTCAGCCAGCGCCGAAGCCGTGTAGATCAGGAAGTGGGTGTAATTCACCAAGGGCGTCTCTGCTGCAATGCTGAAATTGTGCACCTCGGCTGGTGTTGAGTCCAGCTCCCGGGATATCAGTTGGACAACTGCTACTGTGAACTTCCAAACAGTTAAAGAATGCTCCGCTCTGACTTTTTCTTGGCCAACCATCAAGTTGCAGCCCAGACACCCCCTTGGGCACGATGCCCAGGAGGGATCGCTCTTTGCCCGTACTGTTCTCGGCCATGTAGATGTGATACTGAAGCCTGCGACTTGGCCCAAGATTGGATGGATTGATTTTAAGCAAGATTTACAGGAAACCGCAGGTTTACCTCCAAAAAGCTTTAGGTGACTTTTTGTTGGCATCTTATACCATGGCTATAGCTATCTTTAGATATCGAGCCAACATGTTCAGTTGAACTTGCGCAGTGTCTTCCACCCTTCACCGCATGGTTTACTTGGAAAACCTGATGTTTGTCATCCCCTGAAAAAAATGAAAGAAATACATTTTACTAAACATATTCGCCTCCCACAAATCTTCCTCAAAAGAACTGGAGCCCTGTACCACCACTAGGGACCTGCCAATGCAGCTGCCGCCAAGTCGCACCACGTCGTCGTCTTCCGGCGCTTCCCACAGCAGGTCGCCGAAGAGGTCCGTCTCGTCGAGATCGTAGTCCCAGAAGGAGACGTTCCTTGGAGATACTGGTGGAACATATGGTTTAACATAACAGGGCTCTTAACTGTCGTTTCTCCAGTTGGGATAGTTGTGTTTCTAGTAGCTGACCAGCCAAGCCAGAGATTATCTAATCCTTTTTCACTGGGGTCATCTGGTTAATGGGCAAGGCAGCAAAATGGCCACCGAAGTGGACGAGTTGTGGCACTATCCCAGCACTATCAGGAAACACCAATTGCCCAAGCTGCCGCACCGGTGAAAATTTGTCCACAAAGTTCAAACCCACCGGAGTAGTCTGCTCCACCAGGCTGGACCTCAGTGGCGCAAATGGACAAATGGTGGAACCTATGGGTGTACAGAATCCGGGGGGTATAGATTCTAGATATGTGTTCTGGAGTCCATCAGATATACAAGGTTGAATTGATAAGTCGCTGTGGTTTTTGCACTTTAATCGTAACCACTACGATGAATGTCCAGCCATCGAAAGTAGAAGGTAGGCACAAAAAGGAAGGTACATGCATTGAATACTTACTAGGTAGTATCTCCGATTAATTTCCCGTGGTTTCTATGCAATTAAGGTATTTGTTTTCGAGCGTCCCTCATTCTGTATGTCATGTTCGTTGCTCGTATCTGGGTTTCCCCTGGTTCTGTTGGTCAGACCACATCCTTTTTTGGATATACAGTAGCTTCGCTTATTTCCTGATGCTGTAGGAGTGAACACTGAAGGATGATAAGGACCCAGTACCAGTACCAAAATAATGATAATGCTAGCAGGATACAGGATACCCGAAGATAACACCTATCACACATGATCAATGCTTGCAATAAAATTCAGCATGGATCTCAAACTGCACGATCCCTGATGGACACATCTTAACATACAAATCTCACATATCTAATGAATCAAACCAACAACCAACTGATTATCTCAGCATCCTCCATCGCCATCAGCAGGTCACTGCGTATAGACCACGAAGCGCGTGAAGTGCAACGGCTCCGTATCCGGCGGCGCCAGCAGTTGGTTGGTGCCCACCGCGACGCTGGATTCTGGCGGATGATGAAGGCAACCCTCCGACAGGACACAACACCTAGCGATATACGGATATACGAGTAAAGTGAATCATGTTGTTCATTTTTTGCGATGGTTACCCTAAATACAATAGATTCAATGATTCAAAAGACATTTTATAGCTGACACACGGCGAAGATGGGTATGTCCGGGTATGCGTCAATAGTTGTTGTGTCAAAATCTGTTGTGGTCCAGGCAAGATCTAAATGAGCAACTTGCTTCTAACTCACCTGCCCCAATCAACAATTTCATTCTGGAAAACCGCAGAGGATATCATGTGGTTGATAAACCCTTGATAACCCTGGCTACAAGCCAACTATCAACTGGAGGACCCCAAGTTAAATATGGATTCTTCAACACTTGCAGTACTCCAGGGTTATTTGGTTGGATCCTTGGCTGTACCGCTATTTTGTGGAATTTATCCTATAAGCATTTTTGGATGGATAAAAAGGGTTACTGCTGTAGGACGTGCTTATGCATCCTGCAGCCATTTCAATGGCTGATGCGAAGAACCTGACTTACCCTGGAAACGATGTGCTATGTCGCTGCAACTGGGGTGGCGGTCAAATGCGGTCAATCATCCCTGTCAAGTACTGTACTTCCATGTACTGGATTGCACATCCAAGAATCCAACCCAAGCCCAACCAAAATATATGGATTCTTGAAATTTTCTTAACCACCTGCTAGCTGGGGATGCACATCCCCATCCCCTCCCATGGCCCCCCGGTGCCTATCTGCGACCGTTGCTGCGCTTCCAAGGGCCCCGCCGCATCCACTGCCAGGTCCACCACGTACCACGCCACGCGCCGCAGCGCCAAGGGCGGCGTCCAGTGGATCCAACCACCCAGGTCGATGGGGTCCAGGTCTTCATCTGTGAACCTGGCGATGGGAGTGCCCCAGTTCGTCTTAGCTAAGTTGGTGCGTTAAAAAAACTCCAATTTCACTATTGTTGATGGTATATTGTGGTATATCATGATATATTGACATACTTATATACATGCTTATAAACCAACTTATCACTGGGGGTCACCAACTTGTGTATGTGTATATATATATATATACATACCTTATGGATCATTATGGGATATTATGGGTAGGGTATGATGTTTATTTATATTTTTGTTGCTAAAAGATGTGATCAATAAGGTAAGATATTAAGATGTTGTATACATTATGGCTTGGGATAATTCATTTTGTTACTGTTATTGTTAATTACCCTTTGGAAATCAAACATGGCCTGAAAATCCCCAAGGTTTGTAGCTGGGAACATCAACAACAAATGATAAATGGATGTTTAGAGCTTGGAAAATCATCGAACTCAATGGATGACACCGGGTAAACGGGATGATCAACCATATGGATCCATATGGGCCATATGGGGATTGCGGAGAGGCCAAGGGAAAATCACTTCAAGTTTAAAAAAAGGCACCTGCCAGCAATATGGATCTGGGCATCCAAAGTTGATGCCAAGGGGGATTTAAAGCAACCCCAAATGTGTTTTTTTTCAAACACATTGAGATTTATGTGTAGTAAAACAGGGATCCGAATTATAACCATGGCGTCAGCAATTCACAAAACAACTGGGTGAAGGTCATTGGTTGAACCAACAAGTGAGAATGAAACCCATCAGGGATCAACAACTATAGAACACCATGCAATAGACGTAGGGACTTAAGAGATTTAAGCGATTTAAGTGGGGAGAATTAAGCCACCAAACTCGGGTTTTGGCATGTTTTGGCAACAAACATGGGGAGCTGAAATGAAGATTTCAACCAGCTATAGAATTTCGGTCGAACTAGATTTAAATTGTGCTTTGCGTCACCAAACAATGAGACTTACAGCAATCCGCAATAAGGGGTAAACACCATAGAAAACGGGAGGATTTGACCAGAAATGATGGAGTCATTGGTTAATATTTGGTATGGCCGACAACCATGACGGTTTGGCCCAAAAACATGGGGAATCGACTGAAAAAAACGTGATAATAAGTAAACTTGGTTGTGGAGTGACCATAATGATGGATAATGCATCATAGGATGGAATTTAATATATTTAGTCCTATCAAGATTCATTTTTGTGGCAGAGTCATAATACTGAATCTCGAGCCACAAAAGTGAGATCTTCATAAGGAATCAGTAGGATGATCCGAGCAACACACGGAGGACCCCGCCTGATCTCCGACACGCTGGCAACTTCATCGAAGAAGCGCAGGGCCATGGGGGTTGTTTGCTCCACCAGGGAACTCAAGGTGTAGATTGCCAGGTGGCTAAAGGGCGGTACACCTTGGATGCCAAAAACAGGTGGAACATCTACAGGAAACCATGAGAAAAACCATGCCATATTGGGGTTGAACAAAAATCCCTTAAGCCAATCTAGTGATGGATTCATTTATATTGGTTTATGATGAAGTATCATATGCCAAAGACAATTTAACTGTCATATGAGTCATATATCTAGTTATGGATCAAATATGGTTGATTAATTGATGGTGATTTATCTAATTAATGGCGAGATACTTTCTTTCGGATTGATGTATTGTTTTTAGTCTTTCTTATCATCTTTGCAATTCTGGTTCACAACTAGCAAGCATGTGCAAACAGCTCTGTGCAAGAAGCATGGTTTATCTTCATAAACAGACATGAAACAGTATCTTAAGACAGCAAAAATGAACATTATAAATAACATACATGGGTTGGCGCACATATTTCGTCAATGGGAATTCCATCAATATGATTTTGACTGGAGGCTTTAAAAAACCTAGGTGGCCGGGCGCATTTGATAATATTTGATATTTTGTCAATTTTTGACCTGACAACTGTAAACCATTCACATTTTGTCCGATACCCTTCACGGACCGTAGTTTCAGACTAGTGTGAGCCAAAAGCAAAAAGAGGACTCCAATGATTATTCTGCTTTGCTTTTGGTAGTTTTTGACTTGTGACCTTTGTGGTTTGGACATGGCACTTTGTTCTGCATAGTTGTTGTTGTTTCTGCTTCAGGAAACCGAGTCTGTCACTATCTGTGGTAAAGTGAGGGTATTGGAAAAGCATGTTGAACCCTTGCACTTGGGGTCTCGCTCACTCATCACTGAGGGTAAGCTTGGGGCACTTGGACTTCAGAGTGAGAAAAGAAGAGGTAAGCTTTTGGTCATGAGTCATGTTTGAACAGAGAATGTCCTGGTTGTATCCCAAGATCACATATCTTACATACCATGCAAAGAGTATATTTTAAGTATTCCCTGAATTAATATCGCAAATAAACATCCACCCATTCACCTTCCTGGATGTCTCTCCCTGGCCTTTTCAAGCACACTTCCGACGGCTGATCACAAAACATGTAGGATTCTGCGGTGACTCTGCATCTTCATGGTTACACACATGCAAACTGATCTTGGACTTCAGAGCTGTCACCACCATGGCCTGGAGAGCCCCATGTCACGACTGACCCATCAGCCAGGATCGCAGCAAATGCACACCAAGTTGCTTGAAGCTGCTGGACACCTTTCAGCTGGTCTTGGACTTTAGAGCTGTGACCTCCACGAATTGGATGGCCCCAGGTCACGACTGACCCATCAGCCAGGATCGCAGCAAATGCCTGATATGTTGATTGAACCTGCTGGACATTTGAGTTGATCTTGGACTTCAGAGCTGTCACCACCAAATTCTGGGTGGCCCCAAGTCACGACTGACCCATCAGCCAGGATCGCAGCAAATGCATAGCGTGTTGCTTGAACCTGCTGGACACCTTTCAGCTGGTCTTGGACTTCAGAGCTGTCACCACCAAATTCTGGATCGCCCCAAGTCACGACTGACCCATCAGCCAGGATCGCAGCAAATGCCTGGTCAGCTGCTTGAAGCTGCTGGACACCTTTGAGTTGATCTTGGACTTCAGAGCTGTCACCACCAAATTCTGGATCGCCCCAAGTCACGACTGACCCATCAGCCAGGATCGCAGCAAATGCCTGATATGTTGATTGAACCTGCTGGACACATTTGAGTTGATCTTGGACTTCAGAGCTGTCACCACCAAATTCTGGATCGCCCCAAGTCACGACTGACCCATCAGCCAGGATCGCAGAAAATGCACACTTTGTTGCTTGAACCTGCTGGACACCCTTCAGCTGATCTTGGACTTTAGAGCTGTCACCAACATGGCCTGGAGAGCCCCATGTCACGACTGACCCATCAGCCAGGATCGCAGCAAATGCATAGCGTGTTGCTTGAACCTGCTGGACACCTTTCAGCTGGTCTTGGACTCTAGAGCTGTGACCTCCACGAATTGGATGGCCCCAGGTCACGACTGACCCATCAGCCAGGATCGCAGCAAATGCATGGCTCGTTGCTTGAAGCTGCTGGACACCTTTGAGTTGATCTTGGACTTCAGAGCTGTCACCACCAAATTCTGGATCGCCCCAAGTCACGACTGACCCATCAGCCAGGATCGCAGCAAATGCCTGGTCA
>Ga0126342_10014818_pt1 | contig 13723 bp, 16 predicted proteins | sample Cyp1metagenome_FD_92528 | JGI IMG/M metagenome (GOLD analysis project Ga0126342, IMG submission 92528) | Coral microbial communities from Lord Howe Island, Old Settlement Bay, Australia - Cyphastrea 1 metagenome | ecosystem: Host-associated > Invertebrates > Cnidaria > Coral ...
ACATTTAGTAGTGAAATTCGATCATGCATGCACATCCATTTAGTAGAGCTTGAGGCTATGCAGGCCGTTTCTTCACTACAAAATGGTTGCACAGCCCCAACCCTTAATTGACAGGGGGTTACATTACAGACATTACAGACATGACAGACAGTACAGACATCACATACATTACAGACATCACAGACATCACAGACATCACGGACATCACATACATCACATACTTCACATACATCACATTACATCACATACATTACATTACATTACATTACATTACATTACACTACATTACATTACATTACATTACATGTGCATTGCATTACATTACATTACATACCATACCACACCACACCATACCATACCACACCACACCACACCATACCATACCATAACATATACATATATATATATGTATGTATATACATATCGTATGTATTATTGTGTGCGGGTGCGGGTGTGTGTGTGTGTTAACACAACCCGCCAAAGTCCCGTGGATAGATGCCCCAAAGATTATATTATATGAGACACCCTCTTTTTGCATGGTCATTTCGATGGCGGCAATGTCTTCTGTGTGCTGGATGTAGGTAAAAGTCAAGAATCAATCGGCTGTCAAATTGTATGTGAAAATAGGGATTTCCTAAAATGGGGGAACCCCAAAGCCATCCGAGTTGTTGCTGATTATTTAATCGGGAAGCCATGGGAAGCCATGTGGTTTTGGGGTTTCAGGCCCCCAGTTTCGAGCAACACCCAAATGGCTGATGTTTCTTAGATGTTCAATCATTCTTTCGTTAATTATTGTGAGGGAGTGTGAGCAAGCATGTGCAAAAGAATCATCAAAACACAAAGTTGCCTGTCTCTAATCTTCACACCGTGGCCAGGTTTGAAGAATTTGTCGCAAGTCAGCTGAGTGGCCAGCTTGACCATCATCCTTCCATGCCTAGTGATGCTGGTATTTACCCTCCGCCGGTTGAGCAGGGAAAGCCCATTGAGCCTATTGGTTCTCCAAAGACACTGGCAGCTTTGCTGAAGCAGTGAGTCATGGGACACAGGCACTAAACGCCTATTAGATTCTTAGGTGCGTTGTTTTAGAAAGTTCTATATGGCTACAATCCATGGTAACTTCAGATTCTTGCGCTACATCTCCATGCAATCATTACTATGAGTGTGTTTGTCATAATTCTTTGTAGATAAAATCAGATTGTTTGTATCATCTCACGCAAGTATCTCTATGCATGGTGAAGTCCTGGACGACCCTTCAGATTATTCAAAAAAGGGCCCTAAAAAGAATCCAACGAAAAAATCCTCCAGTAATCAAACATGGCAGTGGAAATCCACCACTATATATAGTCTGGTTGGTGGTTTGGAACACGTTTTATTTTCCATAATATATGGTATAATCCTTCCCATTGACTTTCATGTTTTTCAGAGGGGTTGAAACCACCAACTAGTAGTGGATGTTCCGATTTCAACTTCCATTTAAAAGGAGATTTCCATGGATTTCCCAGCTATGTTACCCTTCCCCGGACGCTCCCGAAGGACAAACTTTTCTGAAACGCGCGTTTGGTGTGGCGGTGCTACCAATGATTTGGGTGATATTATTAGATTAATGGTTTTATGTAGGTTGAAGATAATAATGAGATCATCATGGATATCTAAAGTATTTCTGTATTTTTTCACAAGTATATCCCAATGAAAATACCCCGATGAAAATCCCCATGATTTCGAGCCATCTTCCCAGGGGCCGGCCGCCGAGGTCTCGGTGATTCCAGGGGGCCCGGATGCTCCTGCGCCTGGGCTGTAACATGGAGGTTTTAGTGGAGTATAATCATGGGAAAATATTGGGAAAATCGTGGGAAAACTTAGAACTAGAGGTTTAACGGAGGCTTTATGAAAATCAAAATGGAGCCGTTTTTTTTTGGTATCACTATCAATGAATCAAAATCCCAGGAAAATCACCCATAAATGGAGATTATAAATCGGAAAATGATATCGTCTATAAATGGAGATGTTCTTTGCCACATCTGTTATTACCGGCGGGGTATCGAGCTTTTGTTTAGTGGGATGTGACTTTGACCCGTTTCTTTCCGGGTCACGGACTGATGAGATCAGGAAGCTTTTGGAGGTGCCGATGAATGATATTTAGAAGTCGTTTTTACAGGGAGAATATGAATAATATCTATACTTGCAGGATTTTCATTGCCACATTTGACTACCAAAGGATTAGAGGTTAATGATATTGGAGTTCTTTGGAAGGTACTGGATATTTTGGTGGTTACAGGCTACAGGTCCATGATCGAAAAGGTGACCCTCCGGTGTCATCAAATCATCAAACATGATAAACATAGCGGGCCGCTGGGAATTCCCCGAACTAAATAGATGTTTTAATGGGATACGCGATGCAATCCTATACAATCTATACGTTGTGGATGTTCACTGCCACGCTTGATTACCGGAGGGTATCACTATTTTATGTTGGACTTTACTTTTTCATGTTTTTGGGTGGTTACTCTAATGATATTTGGATGAAACTTCGTTCTATGTTACACTTAGTTGTATGTCCCGGTCTCTAGCCAAGACTGGGTGAAGTGATTGGGTCTTGTCCTACTTGGGAGGGCCTGGCATCTCTGCACAAATATTTGTTGTTGTTAGTGCATGTTGTGTTTTCTATCTTTGCTGTATCCTAAGCTAATAATAGGATTTTATATGACACAATAAACATAAATGTGGTGTTATCTACCTTGATATAATCATGAAAGATGAGGGATTCTGGGGGCATAAGAGGGTACAATGGGACAATGCAATGGGATGATATATGACTTCAGGATTGGATTTTACGCGGTGGCTGTGTGTTTATGAGTATGCACGCAAGAACGCCGAACATTACCCCATCTCTAAGTATATCCTGAAGCAGAGGAAACCCTAAATACCCCGAAGAAAACCTTAAAGAAACCCCAAACCAACCCTGAGTGAACCCTAAACTAACCCTAGATAAACCCTTGGGTAAACCTGACACTGACATGAAAGACCCCAAATGAAACTCTGGGAGAACTTCGCCACGGATGGTTATACATGAATTTATGTTTATATTTTTGCTTATAACTTATATGGGATGTTAAACAAGGCTGTTTCACTGGAAAAAGTTATGAAACATCATGAGCATACTAGTGGACACTCTCCATGCTGACAGCTGTTTTCTTATGTCTTTTGCATTTTCCTTTCAATTGCAATTCGCACTGTTGTTTGGCTCAAGATTTCGTTTCAGCTCGCTGATTAAAACCAGCATTCTGAGCTTGTCATTGAGTGACTACCTGGGAGGTTGTTGGTAGTGCACCCAACATGTTAACAGCCACAGGTTCATATTTAATTGTTGGTTGCTTTGTGGTAAGTCCGAGCCAAGCTTATTCACTTGTGTTGCTAGCACATTCATATACACACCCTTTCCTTTGGTGATAAGCAACTGTCGGCAACGGGCTAAGCCGACCTCTTACTTGTCCCAGGGTTCGAGTCAGTGAAGCAAGCCAGCACTTCAAGTGACCAGGACTGCTTGAGTGCTTCGGGGAGTGTTGCGCTGTCCAGGGTGCATCCTCTCATTCGCAAATACCAACTTCCTTCCATATTTCGCCAAGCTTTGAATTCCTCAGTGTGAGTGCTATCTTGAGTGCAGGGCTTGATGCACATCACATAAGATTGAACCACCAAGTGTGTTGAAGTGTGCCCTTGATTCGTGTCCATGTGCGAAACTCATACTCGAATCGCATCCGTCAGTTGTTCATCAAGCCAACACCAATAGATAGCCCAGTTGGCATTGTGCCCTAGACCTCCCCATAATTGCTAAGCAACTTTTGGGTGTAGAGCCTGAGCATCAATAGTAAGAACTCTCGAATATTGCTGTCCGACTCCAGTGTTGAGCGAACGTGTGTGTGTGTTGTGATCTGAACACCGGTGACTTCTGGTCCAAACCCAGTTGTATCATTGCAAAAGGATTTCACTGCAAGAGCGACGGCAATCTCGTTGATGCGTAGAGGCCGCGCCCGAACACCTCCTGATCGTGAAGAGAAAATCTCTCCTGAGCGTTTACGCCAGTTGAGGGACGCATATTAGAGAAGCCGTGCTCAAAAGCATGGGGGTAACAACTACCGAAGACGGTTGAAGGGTTTGGGTTTTGGCTTTCTCAATTTTTTCATTCAAGTGTGTACTCAGATTCTTGATCAGGGACAACTTTCCACTGACCGGATCGGCTGAGGCAGGGGAAAAGGGTTGGCTCCCGAGGAGAGACCAGCCATTTTTGGAGGTGGGGAGGTTCAGATCTGGAGAGTGGGCTTGGTGAAGCTATTGAAATCTCTGATTTGGAAGATTAATGCACAAGTGAATCTCTATTGTCTTCGGCATCAACATCGGTTGCGAATCCATCCAATCCTTCAGCATCACATTCAGCAGTGCCCAAGTCTCCACCGAACAGACGTGAGCCAGTGAGGATCACAAGGGACAAGCCACTCATCCACAGGAGGCAGTCATCACAGAATTCTGTAGCTCCTCCACCCACCTTTTATCGGGATTATCTTGCGTCGGAGGGAGTGATTTGTGCTCCTGCATCCCGAGTTGAGAAACTGAAAGGTTTCGTGATCTCGCTAGACTGGCACCAGGTCCTTGACAGAGCTCGCAGCACAAGAGCTGACGGTGTTGACATTTTTGTTGGGCAAGGGTCATCTTATTTTTTGCTGAATATTGTGAAGACCAAGATTGCAGAGACAGTTCACCGAATTCAGCAGGAGGTTTGTCGAGAAGTAAGCTGCAGACAGTTTCAGTGCACTGACGTGCACATGATTGTTGTGAGTTACATGCGCAACATTGTCTATCGTGATCGTGTGCTTGCTCTGGAAAGGGATTCTCAGTTAAGCCTGGCTGTGACCATTCATGCTCGTGAGGGCATTGTCTCAAATCTATGATCCATCGGCTCGAGTGTTCCACGTGGACGATTCCCCAGAAATACTGTCCGAACTGTCTCTTTATTGGCAGACACCTCTTGCTTGGCCATTCATTCACCCGCTCGGGATTGCAATTCCAAAGAAAAGGCGGGTTGAGGACGTGGTGTATGAACGTTCTGCAAGGATTGGATTTGATCAACTTTTTTCGAGTTTGGCTGTAGCAGTGAAATCAATAGTGGAGTGCTTGCACTGACCAGGGTGCATCCTCCATCAGCTGTGAAAATTCATCTCAGCACTCTGAACCAACGTGTACCATAGCTTGCTGTTGCAGGTGTTGTGTGGTTCACATCAACCGAAAGAGTCAACCTAGTCATTTGCAACTTGTGATCCTTAGCAAAGCCTAGTTGAGCCAAGTTGTATAGAATATTGTCATTCACACCTGCTTCAGAACGGCACGAGGGGTGTCTCCTTCTTGTTGAACTTTGTTCCAGCCGAGCGGTGAAATAGGTTGAACTTGCTGAAGCTGAGCGTGTGCTGGATGTTTCGCACTTTCGGGTGCATCCCCAAATTGAAACCCAAAGTCTAACTGTTGTTTGACCCTCTTTGATTTGCAAAGCATAATCCTCGAGTACAGCATTTTGCTAAGCAGTGTCATTCGTTCAGTTTTTATTAAAATAGGTGATCCTTGATTAATGCTGCGACCCCGATTGCTGCACCTGCAAGGTTTGACATTTCCACACCAGTTTTTACTCCTAACCGTGATCAATTTGGTTTGAACGAAGCTCAGCGGCAACGGTCATCCATTGAGATTAAATTACCAGCAAGTTCGCCAGTGGTTTCGCCCAGTCAATCGTCAATCAGCATGTGCAGGTTATGTCCATCCACGCCCGACAGGACCGCCGGGTTCGCCTCATCATCATCATCATCATCATCATCATCTTCTTGTTCTTCTTCTTCACGCGACTCTAGACAGGGGAGGAAAGGTGGGTCACCAGGTAGCACCAAGGAATCCCTTCGAGGCCTGGCAGTCCTGGTGGTGGTAGTGGTGGCCCTCTAACGCTGGGGATTTCCAGGGGACAAAGATCTGTATAGGGGCTGGATCGGCGTTTACAAGAGCAAAAATCTTCAATAGATCACTGTGCCAACATTGCCAAGTGACGCAGCGCAGTTCCGCGGATGGCACACTTCCTTTTTTACCAAGGCTTCTTCAATGGACAAAATTGGAGAGAATAGCATCATGGCATGGTTATTGGAGAGTTTCTCTGCAGAAGGAACGGTGGAATACTTGGAGCAAACTTCATTGGAAATGCCAAGGCTTGATGCTTATCTTTCCAGTCAGTTGATGGATCCCAGACGCCGGGGGGAATTGGGCCTTCAGTTCCAGGCATGTGCCGAAAAGGTACAATTGCGTGGACGTGCACCACTTAGGAGAGTTTTGCTCAACGTGGTAGCCCGGAGATTCTTTTTTGGACCTGAGTCAGGGTGCGAATCTGACAAAGCAAAGCTTGTTAGAGCCTGACATTGGTTCATACACACCTGAGGGTTTTCGCACTTTTGTTTATCTTGTTGAATTTGTCCTTAATTCGATTCCTCCTGACTTGCAACCATCAGAACAGACTCGGTACACATCGCTGTACTCAAGGTTAAAAGTTCGCTTGATGCGGGGGAATATCGATAGGATAACGGATTCAAGGCACACATCTCATGTTCGATGTTGGACTGGCAGAGGCAATCAGGGCAGCGTTGCAGACACAGGCTCAGGCAAAGACAAAGCCTAAGAAAGGTAATGTAGGTGAAGGTGGGGAAGCGGCAGAAACTGCTGCAGCTGCCAAGGCTAAGCCAAAGGCGAAGCCGAAACCCAAACCAACCAGTGACTCAAAGGGTTCATCCAAAGGCAAAGGCCAAGATGATACGGCAAAGCCAGATTCCAAAGGAAAGGGTTCCAAGGGTGATGGAAAGGCCAAGGCAAAGCCGAAGCCTGATGCGCCTAGCGTACCTAGTATCTTTTGGCCTAAAGGAACATGCAACAGCAGAAGCTCATGCCCCTTCTATCATCACCCGAAAGCTGCTCCCAAAGCAGCAGCCACAAAGAGTGCTCCAAATCCAACGGGTAGTGCACCAGGGGGGTTGTCAAGTTCCACCGCGGCAGCCAAGGCAACTGTGGCCACAGTTGTTGCAGGGTCGGCGTCCAAGGCGTCGGCTGTGAAGGTTCGTCAGCTCTCAACTTTTCCATTCTTGAAGGAAGTCTCGCAGACTTGTTTCGCTTTTGATGCTGTCAACTTGGAAAATAGAGGACGTCTCACAGAGTAGCTTCGTTTTCAAGCCTGCAGCTAGCCAGATAGATAGATAGACAACTGCAACCACAACTACAGCTACATTACATTATTACTACAGCTAACAAATACAATGCAAATGCAAATATACTATGCCGCATTACGATACACTAAATACATTACACTACAACTACAACTGTCACTAAACTACACTACATTGCGCTACACCACGCTTGACTACACTATTTACATTACGCCACACTACAACTACAGCTACAACTACAACTACAACTACACTGCAGTACACTACACTACAGCTACAACTCCACTACACTAGAATTACAACTACAACTGCGCTACACCACACTACATCCAGCAATTGTGGGTGAGGTGACCACTGCAACCATTGCAAACACTCCAAAAAAAAACTTAACTCCGACCACCTTTCTGTCCAGCAGTGGATTCGCCCTGCCATCCATGCATGACAACAACTCACCTCTCCTATAGTATCTTCTCTTTGAAACTTCCGCCACCGCCTTGTGCGGTACTATTGGTATATCGGGATTTCTATTAACCAACTACAAACCATGAAATTTGCAGTTGTCCAAGATTGAGAAATGTTTCAAACCTCGATTTTCGCAGCGAAATCAAGAAAAGTTTTTGGTAGGATCTGGAGCATTCGAAAGCTATGCCTGGGGTCCTGCCAGCGTCACCGTCGTCACCGTCGTCGCCTTATTTGGCCAACCGGGAGGCTCCTCAGTGGCACCAGCATAACAAAAACTGGTGAGTTCTGGCAGAGAATGGGGGATGTTAAATGATAACCATCAAAAAGGATATTCAACAATGGTGTTTCATTGGCAAATGAGGGATTATAACCATCAACAGGGATTTTGCCAGTCAATGAGGGGTTATGATTTTAAGTTATCAAATTACAAAAGCAATGAAACCATGTTTCTCTATTGTGTCGGCGGCGTGTGGTACAGGATTTTAATTATCACCATCAACAACCATCAATAACCATCAATAACAATCAATAACCATCAATAACCATCAATAACCATCAATAACCATCAAACTTGAGGACATTCATATATTCATAGACGATTTAAATATAAAACAACAATACCAGTGATTTTATGTTTTAACCAAAAAACGGATACTCATGGGATATTGGACTATCCAGTTGTGAATGGAGGGAGCGGTGGACTAAGCTATGGGTATTATTTGTTATCCAATGGGGAACCAAAGAGCTACTAAGAGCTTCCCAGCCACAGAATTTTATAATCAAGAAAAGTGCGACTTTAGCATCTAACGATCAGAGGTTCAAACTTGCAAAAGCTAAAGGTATGGTTTCGACCAGCGAAATTAAGATATACCAGGTATATGGAACGATCATACTAAATACTACATGTATCTACGCACAAACATGCCGATCTAGCCACGAATTTAGGTTCTGTGGGAACAGGGCCTTTCTCGACACTACTGTCCCGGAATGAGTTTCAAGGAAGATAATGAAGATATATGGGAAACCATATTCTGAAGAAAGGCAATAGGTTCATATAATTTTTCAATTTTTCCTTGCAGCTATCCCCCCGACCCTCAGCTGATTTTCGATGTCATTCAAAGATTGCTTGGCACAGAACAAACTAAGGGATTTTTAATGTCTCAACTTAACAGTTTGGCCTTGAGTATGGCCAGTTTTCAGAGGAAAGGAAAGTGGTCTTGGAACTCCCGATTTGACAGGATAGGGTTGGCTAATTGTGGGACCATATGCATGGAGGAACAACCTAAGGGGTTGGAAATTGAAGCCGCGTTTTCATGCATGTTCAAGAAATGATGGACATCCAAATCTGCGCGTCCTGGCTTTTGCACTTCTGACTGAATTCCAATAAGTTCTAAAAATTCACCAGGGAAATTTTCATGTTTGTGCTACATTCAACGTTTCAATTTTTGGCCCTTTCGGAAAGAGCTCCTAAACCACACACATCACCACAGACTTTTCCCGGAGAGGCATAACATGTGGGCTAAGTAGCGGCCAGTTTTGGCTGCAAGCTGCCATTGCCATGGAAGAAAGCGTCTCATGGCAAGTTACGACAAAAACACGAACGTTATTGCCCCCCGCCCCCCTCGCAAAAAAAAGCAAAGCCCCCCTCCCACCTGACGTTAGAAAATGACAAAAACTAAAACAAACAAAACGCTGGTTCGGTTTCAACCCGTAGGCAAGAACAATTTGTTAACAGCAGCTATGAAGTGGTGTAACAAGCAGGGCGCTAGGGTGAATCGATCCGCACTCTTATGTTTATACCTACAATGTTTGTTGGCTATAGCTCAAAATAATCTAGGGCCTAGGGATATCTAAGGAGATGATCAGCAATTTGAATGACATAAATGTTGATATTGATCGTGGGGTTCAGCATGACGTACATGTTTTGGGCTCTATTGGGTTGATTTTGGAATCTCAATACGGGAACCCCTATCCAGCAACGAGCCAAAGCTTTTGATATTTCGCCAGTTCCCAAGCTCCCGGCAGGTGATGGTTTCTGAAAGAGAAAAAGAACCGCAGCAGCCCAAGACTACCTCTCCTCGTTCGTCAACGTCGACGAAGCTATTGAGTTGTTTATTCGTTTGTCAGTGTTTCTGCACGTTTCCACCATGATCCGGGACATTTTTCCAAAATAACCTTCTCCAAGTGATCCCCACCGACCAAGTGACATTCTATCTGGCATATATTCTGACAGTATATTTGGCATTCTTTTTGGCATTTACCTGACATTCTATCAGGCATCCTTTCTGGCATTCTATCTAACATATATTCTGATAATTATTTTATTTGGCATTCTATCTGGCATTCTATCCTGCGGCCTGTCTACTTGTAGCATTCTATTTGACATGCTCTCTGGCATGTGTTCGGGCCCGTGCGTGCCCAGGCTGATCTGGAGCTCGCAATAGTGTTCAGGCCCGTGCGTGCCCAGACCGCGTTACAGCTCGCCATGAGCTTCTGGCACTTGGTGTGATCTCCGGGCGCGTTGGTGCCCACAGTGACAACAAGCTGGCAGAAGGAGCTGGCGGAGGAGAAGAGGAGAGGAGGAGGAGGAGGAGGAGGAGGTGTGAGTTGCACCTTTGTTAAAATCTAGAGGCCCTCACCTGGCAGGTGGGGAAAAAAACAAAGTTATTTTCCAGTTGACTTTTTGTGTTTCCATCGCGTCTTCCATGGTATGATCGTCAAATTTTTAACCGGCACTTTCTGAGTCGGTTTCCTTGCCGTGGCTCGGGCCAGGAAATTACGTTACATGAACGAACGGTCGCAGACACACATCCTGGGATCACTGAGTGAATCCTCGGCGCTTCTCGATGTGCCAGGGCCACTGCCACTGGACGTGGGATCCAAACTGATTCTCGCCATGCCTCGCTTCCTTTACTTTGCCATAGGCTGGATCCACATGAGTCACTGTCAAAATGGCTGAAGACCATTTTAGTATTGCATGAGTTTTTTGTTAGGGATGCGCACGAAACATTATAAAGCGATATGCCCCCCCCACAGGGATAATGACACAAAACACTGGAATGCGACATGCCCCCCCAAAAAAAAAGATAACCGATAATGGCAACTACTAAGATGTAAATCCTTTAATTTTGACGGGCTCATATGGAGCTGCGAAGAGTTCTGGTGAGTTATGGCATTTTTGGTAAACAAATACATATATATATATATGGGGGTGTCCTAAGATTGGTTTACCCCCAAACCATCCAAAATTCTGGTATTGGAGATCCCCCATTTTGAGCCCTTTTGAGGAGCCAGCACTACAAATTGCTAAATTGAATGTAAATGAAAAAATCAAATCCCAGCCTGCAATCGAGTTTCGGCCATTCACTTTGCGTGTGACAATGGCGTTACTCTCCAGTAGCAAAACCCGGCAAAAAAATATAGAGATTGAGAAAATCATCTTTATTACAGCTTGAGCCGTTTTGTGTGAAGGGTTCTTTTTGCTATGTTTGATTACAGTTTTTTGGGTGCAACCAACACGTATGTAGGAAAATCGCCGATAACATGTTTGATGAACTTGATTTGGATGGCTTGAAATAACCAACCAGCATTTGGTCTTTGCCATGGTGTCATTTTCAAAGTGCCATGAAGATGGCTCCATCCATGAAACTGGAACTCAAAGCTAGATATATTATATAATACGACCCTTTGAACTTTGAACTATCATTCTGGTTGACGCGATTTGATGTGTGGTTCTGTTTTTAGGGGCCCAATTTGAAACCCTGGAAAGGCTTCCTACTTCTATGCGAAACCGTTTTGGCGGTGGCTTGTGGGCCTGTCCATTGTCCTTCACACGCGGGCCTGCGTTCTACGGTGGTTGAGAGTAACTCACCTGACAGCAAAGTGCTGAGATTCAACGAGCTCAGAAAGCAGAATGAAACCTCAGACGTGGGAATTTTCAACGGGACAATACTAATCGTCCAAGGCCATGTTTGAGTGTTTCATGTTAGTCTTCATGAGCTGCATCCAAATGCCCAATTTTAGCACTAAAAAAATCATCGGGAAGGGAAACCTACTGGAAACGTCTCTGCCGGTATCCATTTTATCCATTTGAGCGGCGCACGCCGCACTCCAATGTCAAGGGTTTTTAGTTGAGGAGAGAATACAGGTAAAACCTGCCCCTACTCATGTATAGCTTGTACGTGCCATGTTGCATTGTATAATTGTGCTTTTGCAACTATATTTGGCTCAAGCGCTGCAAAAATAGGCTTGTGCCTCCGCTTTGGTTGCACATTAGTCCAGTACCATTGAGGTTGTGTGGTACCTGGGACTAGCTGGTTAACAGCCTCAGCTTGACAGTTGAGTCACAAAGGGGTGCTATTGGAACGCCCTGCCCTGCATCATCAAAGTTGGTGTAAACGGAGGTCGTCTTCAAGGTAGCCCTGTGGTTCCATCCTTGCAAAAGCAGGGGGACCATCTCTAGACCATGAGCGCCTAATGCGGGGGCCTGGTGGCGCATACCCTCGAGCCATGAGTCGTTGGAAGCATCCTGTGCTCAACTGGTTGCTTTGGCAGCTGTGTGGCACACCCCTACCGAAGAGGGGGGAGTTGTTGATCATGGGGCAGAAGCCCTTAAAAGCCAGTTGCCCTGGTGCGCCGCATCACCATGTCTGGTAGCCTTACGTGTGGCTATTCAGCTTGGTTGGTGTGTGGGCATACCATGTATCATCATATGTCATCCTGTTTCAGGTGCTTGTTGGTACCTGAAACACTTGTTTTTCGTCCAATGGAGCTCCAAGGTTTTCGCCCGCGGTGCTTTCACGACATAGCGCATGGCAGAAATAGATGTTCAAGCTGGAAACATTGAAAATTTCAATGCACCTCTCTGACATGGGGGAAAAGGTTTTCTTCTATCCAAGTCTGAGGGTCCAACCCATGGTGATCTGAACGATGCTTCAAATGGTCGGGTTGGTCTGAAAATATACTGTGCCCTAAATCTACTTGTGGATCCTCAACTACTGCATCTCTATTAAAATTGCCGTTTCGGGACGTAGCCCGTTTTCAGACACCTCCAAAGGCTTTCAAATCTTACCACGTTGTCCCATCACAACTGGCTGAAGTTTTATGGTCTTCCAGGCATCACCTACAGCATCGCGGCGGCCTTTTCAACAGCTTCAATGAAGAAGGCGCTGACTTCCAACAACTTGAAGCTGGGACAAGCTGAGCGTGAGGAAAGCATTACAAAAGGCAATACCTCACCCCCATGGTGGTTGATGATTCATTCTATGGGGTTCTATGGGTATGTACTATATGTATACAGTATTATAAATATACACACGTATATCGATAGTTATGTAAGTGCACAGCGCAAATATTTGCAAATGGCTAGGTTTTACCGACCTCACTGACCTTCCAAAAATTGTCATGGCTGGCTTGGGAATTATTACAATGTGGCCAAAGCAATCGTAAACAATCCCCAAAATCATTGTAAATGTGTGACAGGAACCATCAATTTATATGGGTGGTTTATGCAATTGCTATACTTACATGAGAATTCAGAATAATTCAGACAGAGATGACTCACCAATGTTTGGAACGCTGATGGTGAAAAAAATGTGAGTGGGGAAGCTTATCCCAAGTATATTCTTGGATGAACACGTGGTTGTTTGCGAGAATCCGACTTTCCATCATTGAACCCCCATATTATGTATCTCAAACGCGGTAGACCCTACAGTAAATAAAGCATCCCGGTATGAACCATCCCCACATTGTAGGCTCATTATTGGGTTTAACACATTGTTGACAAACCAAGCAACGCCATGAAAGGAACCAGATGATTTTTTCCCCACCTGCCAGGTGAGGGTTGTTAGATTTTATCAGAGCTGTTCTTCTCCTCCTCGCTAGCTGTCCTCCACTGCCTGCTCCTCCTCCGCCTTCTCCTCGTCCTCCTCCTCCTCCTTCTCCTCCTCCTCCGCCTCCTCCTCCAGTTTCTCCTCCACCACCTCTGCCTCCACTTCCATGTCCACTTCCGCCTTGCCAACTCT
>Ga0126342_10014819_pt1 | contig 13722 bp, 9 predicted proteins | sample Cyp1metagenome_FD_92528 | JGI IMG/M metagenome (GOLD analysis project Ga0126342, IMG submission 92528) | Coral microbial communities from Lord Howe Island, Old Settlement Bay, Australia - Cyphastrea 1 metagenome | ecosystem: Host-associated > Invertebrates > Cnidaria > Coral ...
AAATTGGTGCTTCGGGAGGTCGACTCAACCGCGACTTTTGGCAGAACAACTCGCATCGCAATGCCTGATTTGGGGGTACCCGAATTTTAGGACAACGGGATGCTTGTCGAAAAAGTGGGCGCTACGGTCGGAAACCACGTATTTATAGCCGGGATTAATGCAATATACCAGTAGTACCGCACAAGGCGGTGGCGGAAGTTTCAAAAATAGGAAACCTACAGGAGAGATTGGTTAATGTGAATCCGGGATGGCAGAGCGAATCCATTGATGGACCGTAAGGTGCTTGAGGTCTCCTCTCTTTCTCCTCTTTCTCTCTCTTTCTCTGACTATCTACCTACCTACCTATCTATCTTCTATGTATCTATCTATCTATCCATCTATCTCTCTCTCTCTTTCATCTAATTACCTATCTATCTATCTATCTGTCTGTCTATCTATCTATCTATCTCTCTCTCTCTATCTCTCTCTCTCTTTCATCTGTCTATCTGTCTAGCTGTCTAGCTGTCTACCTGTCTATCTGTCTATCTATCTATCTGTCTATCTGTCTACCTGTCTATCTGTGGTGCAGTGTCATTCAGCATAATGTAGTGTAATGTAGTATAGTGTAGTGGAATGTAGTGGAATGTAGTGTAGTGTAGTGTAATGTAGTGGAAGGTAGTGTAGGTGTAATGTAGTGAAGTGTAGTGGAAGGTAGTGTAGTGTAGTGTAGTAGAGTGTAGTGGAGTGTAGTTGTAGTTGTAGTTGTAATGTAGCAGAGTGTAGTGTAGTGTAATGTAGTGAAGTGTAGTGGAAGGTAGTGTAGTGTAGTGTAATGTAGTGAAGTGTAGTGGAAGGTAGTGTAGTGTAGTGTAATGTAGTGTAGTGTAGCGTAATTTAGTTTAGTGGAGTGTAGTGGAGTGTAGTGGAGTGTAGTTATAGTTGTAGTGTTGTGGAGTGTAGTGTTAGTGTGATGGTGTGTAGTGGAGTGTAGTGTAGTATAATATAGTACATTGTAGTGAAGCGAAGCGAAGCGATATTTGGACCTCTAAAAGTGGTCCGAACCTTGGTGGTTTTAATATTTTGATTTCGAAATATATTTTGTGCGATAACGGCATGTACATTGTCGATATCTCGACCTCTAAAAATGGTGTGAACGTGTGGTACTTTGAACATGTTGATTTCCAAATATACTTCGTACTACAACGGCGTGTATTTTTTCGATATCTTAACTTCCAAAAATCATCCGACACTGAGGTGTTTTATACATTTTGAGTTGGAAATGTGATTCGCACTACAACGGCATATATTTTTTCGACATCTTAATTTCCAAAAGTGGTCCGAGAATGGTGTGTTTTGTACATTTTGACTTGGAAATGTGTTTCGCGTCATAACGGCGTATATTTTTTCGACATTTTAACTTCCAAAAGTGGTCCGGAGCTGAGGTGTTTTGTATATTTTGTACATTTTGACTTGGAAATGTGCTTCATACCACAATGGCATCATCTTTTATCTGGCCAATTGGCTCCGCACCCGCCGCTTTAGCGAACCTACTTTTCGACCCTGCGGAGCCACAAATTATTGGAAGAACACAATAATTCGTGACTTTCCTACCTTTTCACGCATCTGTATCTTCTTTCTTCTGACTCTTTCTCTTCTCTAAATTTCTCTCTTCTAATCATTCTCTTCTTTCTGTCTCTGCCCTGCTCTGCTCTTTATCTGTCCATATTGTCGGAAATTTGATTTTTAAATTTCCTTTAATTATATAATTATATTTTAAGCAGGTAAATTGGCCGGAACTTTTGGACGAAACCTCTAATTTGCACGAAAATTTGAAAATTTCGGAATTTCCTAAAGCGACAAATTTTCTGACATATTGGTGCTACGGGATTTTGATTCAACCGCGAGATTTTCCCGCAATTTGCTGCTTCGGGAGTTCACCTCCATTTTCTTTTTTTTTTATACCGGATATTCTCTAATATATATACCTTGAAATTCATACTACCAAAATATTTTGGTCGTTTGTATCGGTACTATTTTGTTTGGTCGGTTGTATCGGTACTATTTTGTTTGGTCGGTTCTTCGAAAACCAGGCGTTTCACAAAAAACACATACGAACTTGATGAAAAGTAGGCGATATGCGAAGAAAATAGGCGATGCGTCTGGCCTTCCATTGGTTCTACCTTAAATCCAGGTCACTCCTGCTTGTTTACGTGGGTGTTATTTCTGACTCCTATACTGACTACTTTTTATCTCGATGCCTTTCAAAAACTACTACGGAACTAGCTACTATGTGTAAACACAAGCCAAAAAACCCAGTTTTCTGGATTTGCGGGAGTTTGCGGGTTTTTGCGGGCGTTTTGCGGATTTTTGCGGGATGTTTGCGGGGCGTTTTGGTCGTGTTTTTTTGTTTTTTGCAGATTCTGTGCAAAAGTGCTTTGCACAGAAAAAGTAGGCGGGGTTGCGGAGTCAGACCTGCATACCCAACTCCAATGCACTACTCTGGCAGCCTCAAAAAATCCTACTTACATGCGCGGGAGACGGGAGGAAAATATCATGAAACATTCAAAATTATCCAATTTCCATGGTTTTTGGGCGTTTCAGTTTTTGATGACGATTCAAAAAAAAAACAGGCGATTTCAACCATAATTGGTAAACAACCAAAAGGGTCAAAATATATTAGGCGTTTGAAGATCCAGGTATATATATATATGTTACAGAAAACACCAAGAAGCATCATATAATACATGAAACCCTAAATCATCCCTAAATAAACCCACAAACCAACAAACAAATACTAAAGCAACTCTAACTAAACCCTAAAAACACCCTAAATAAATATGAAACTAATCCTAAATAAACCCTAAACTAACCCTAAATAGGTCCTAAACCAACCCCACATATATGTTAATCCAACCCCAAATAAACCTCACACCAACCCTAACTAGATCTTAAACCAGGCGTAAATAAGTCCTAAACCAACGCTAAACAAACCTTAAACCAAGCCTGAATAGGTCCTACACCAACTCTAGATCCTGAACCACGCCGAAAAAACCATAAAATAACTTAAATGTAGATCCTAAAGCACCTCCAAATAGATGTTGAACCAGAACCGGGCCTAAATATATCCTAAACCAACCCTCAACTAACCTTAAACCAATCCTTAACAGGTCCTAAACCAACTCCAAATAGATCCTTAACCACGTCTAAATAAACCCTGAAACCAACCCTAAATAGATCCTAAACCAACCCCAAATAGATGTTAAACCAGGCCTAAATAAACCTGAAACCAACCCTAAATAATGATCTTAAACAAGGCCTAAATAGATCCTAAACCAAACCTAAACAAACATTAATCAACCCTAAACAGGTCCTAAACCAACCCTAGATGGATCCTGAACCAAGCCTAAATAAACCCTAAAACCACCGTTAAAAAGACCCAAACCAACCTACTACACAGAGCTTAAACAAGCCTACAAAAAAAAACCTAAATAACACCTGAACCAATCTTGAATAGATCCAAACCCAACCCTAAATAGATCTTAACGAAGCCTAAATACACCCAAGCCTAAGTAAACCCTAAAACCAACCCTGAATGAACCCTAAACTAACCCTAAATAGATCTTAAACCAAGCCTGAATAAATCCTAAAACCAACCCTAACTAGATCTTGAACCAGGCTTAAATAGATCATAAACCAACCGAAACCCTGTAAATGCTAAATAGGTCCTAGACCAACTCCAGATAGATCCTAAACCAAGTCTAAATAAACCTTAAAACCAACCCTAAACAGATCCTAAACCAACCCCAAATAGATGTTAAACCAGGCCTAAATAAACCTGAAACCCAACCAACACAGAGCTTAAAACAAGCCTACATAAAACCCTAAATAACCCCTAAACCAATCTTAAATAGATCTAAAACCAACCCTGAATAGATCTTAACAAGCCTAAATACACACAAAAACTAACCCTAATCCTAAACCAAGCCTAACTAGATCTTAAACCAAGCCTAGGTAAACCCTAAAACCAACCCTGAACGAACCCTAAACTGACCCTAAATAAATTTACAACGAAGCCTGAATAGATCCTAAAACCAACTCTAAATGGATCCTAAATAAACAAACCCTAGCTCTAAAACGAATGCTTAAAAAACCTTAAACCAACCCTAACAACGACCCTAAACTAACCCTAAAACCAACCCTAAATGAACCCTAGTTGCAAACTAGCATGCTATCTACATGAACCGTTCCAGCACTAAAATGTTGCAAATTCTCAAAAATGCTGCAAATACACCGTTGAAATGGCAGCTTCCAGCTCGAACATGCTGCAAATAGCACCAAAATGTTGCAAATTCCATGGAAAACGAAAGGTTCGAACTCAAAAATGATGCAAATATTGTTGAAATGGCAGCTTCCAGCTCCAGAATGATGCGAAATAGCAAGGACAATGGACAGGACAGGAAATTCAAAAAAAACAAAACGGAAAAAACAAATCACAATGGACTCACCATCACGTAACTTACCAGAGAAAATGGGCCACGTGATCCACTCATTCTCCAAACATTTCGAAAAGAAAAACATCTAATCTTTTGGAAACGAGTCACTGACGTCGGGATCTTCAACACGGCTTGTGCCGAAATTATGTAGGTACTAAAGTGGATGTCATAAGCGGCCGACACACGGTACCATTTTGGGTCAAGCCCAAATCCCCCTTCACCTTGTGTCTCCCACTATATGATACTATATGTAGAAAAAGTATTAGAAAATAGAAAATACATGAGAATACCAACATTTGTGCATTGCATCTCTACATGTGGGTGCTTCTTGGGGTATTTTTGTAAGTGAATATAGTATACCATACATGCACGGCCGTGCAGGGCATTGGATTGAAGAGGGGTCCCTACATTGAAACATGCTGTTTGGTGTTTCATATTCAATATTTATCCTGATTAAGATCCCACAAGTGCTTAGGCATTTCTACAGACGTATAACTTAGATATCTACTTGAGCATACTAGGAAAAACGTCACAGAAACCAAACACTCTAGGAGCTTAGACATATCCAGTTGTTGCATTTGAAATCATTCTTACAAAAGCTATGCATTTAGATATCAAATTGATATACTGATTCCCAGCCAATTTCGAAAACCAACCATAAAGACCAACCAGCTACTTTGAATCTGAGAAGCTACTAAGATATGTGGATAATTTTACAATGGTTAATCTCATACCATGAGTAGTATATATATATATATACAGCAACCGTCAAAACTCGGGGATACTAAGATATGTATTGGCTGGACATCGGTTTTCAGAAAATTCAGAAAATGCGATGGGACCTTTCCAAATAGCGATACTCCATTTTGAATTCAATAGTTAATAAGTTGATATTTTCATGAGTGTTGATTCCGTCAAGTGCCCGCATCGATGATAGACTTGGGCTCAGGATTGACAGAAAAGGAAAGGAAGAGGAAGGGAAAAGAGGGAAAAGGAAAAGAAAAGCAAAGGAAAAGGAAAGACAGGGAAAGAAAAAGGACAGGAAAAGGAGAGGGCAAGGAAAGAAAAAGAAAGAGGAAACGGATAGGAACAGGAAAGGGACGGAAAGGAAAGAGAAAGGGAAGGAAAAGGTAAGAGAAAGGGAAGGAAAGGGTAAAAGAAAGGGAAGGAAAAGGACAGGGAAAGAAAAACGAAAGGAAAAGGACAGAAAAAGAACAGGAAAAGAACAGAAAATTGAAAGGAAAAAGAAGGGAAAAAGGAAAGGAACAGTTTCATAAGCAAATGATAATGCACTCGCCTGATTCTACAAAAAAACGCGCGTTGATTTTAGCAATACCATAGCGATGCCTTAGCGATACCTAAGCGATACCCAAGTTCTCCCAAATGCACAGGATCCCCAACCACTTGTACTTCTACTTCTACTTCTACTTCTACTGCTACGTTTTCTATTGTACTTCTGCTTCTACCACTTCTACTACTTTTGCTGCTACTACTACTGCTACTACTACTACTGCTACTACCACTGCTGCTGCTGCTGCTACTACTACTACTACTACTGCAACTACTACTTCTACTACTTCTACTTCTACTACTACTACTACTACTACTACGACTACTACTACGACTACTACTACGACTACGACTACGACTACGACTACGACTACGACTACTACTACTACTACTACACTATTAAAATATCATATATACTTTAGCTGCGTTTAGCCTTAGCGATACTCCCTGTAAATTTATATTGCGCTATGATGGTTAAATTGCTACGAAACCGTTGATGTCCATTTCATGAGCAAGGATTTTTGACAGCCGGACATATATATATATACATACATATATAGATATATATATATATATTTCTTGGTTCGTTATCAATACATTGACCATCTCCCCACATGCCCCACATGTCAAGAAGCATTATATTCTCATCACAATCCGCGTATATGCCGTTCCTGTTCGTTAATTGTCCATATTCACCGACCCTTAGTAATATGTGTGGATTAAACTAGCAAATACCGGTACCATCAGAAAGCAACAAGTACCAATAAAATAAATTTACTAATACACAACAAATACGATAGAGTTATAGGACAATGACATGTATATGTATTTGATTGTTACCTGTTAGATCGTACATTCCCCCTGTTATATGAATATCCCTGGTTAGCTAAGTTAGGGCCATCTATAGGCCTTACTTGGTGGGTCATCCCACCTGAAGCTTGTTTTACCCATGATGAATCCCCAATATATTCCACTGTATACATTAGATGCCCATGTTTACCACCATGTTTGATGCTTAGAATCATGTTAAATCACCATGCATGACTAACAAATGAGTATCACGTGGTTCACTAGGGATTACTAGGGATAGAAGAAGGTTTACAACTGTAATATTCATCTATATGGCTGATGGTCTTGGGAATTAATTATATATATATGGGATCTAGACCTAAAACACCAGCCCCATTTACAGTGAAATTAGACAAAATACATTGAAAAAAACATATTCATGGGGCTTAACAATAGAAACCATGCCATAACTGGGATGCAACACAGCACCCGGGCCCGTCATGGCCCGCCATCCGAGGCCAGGCGCATCGTCTCTGCCGGCCATTCGCCCCGGCGGCAGCTGGGCGCCTCCAGCGCAGCCTGCGCCTGCGCCTGCGCCCCCGCCTGCGCAGGTTGGGGTGGCGAGCCGAGGTGATAAATCACCGACCAAAAATCGTGATTTAATGGGATTTAATGGGATTCAATGGTTAATCATGGTAATTAATAATAGCTAATAATGGTGAATCCTCTGGATGGAAGAAATCCTGCACCAGTTGGTAAGTATTGGTAACTATGAAACACTGTAAAGAATGAAATTATATGGGGATAAACCATCTACCAACTGGTGCAGGATTTCTTCCATCCACAGTATCATGGGGATAAATTGTCCATTTGGTTCATGGAAGATTAATCTATAAATTGGGATGGCGTGGGAATACAATGGGATAACAGAGGATGTCATTCACCAAATAGAATTTCCTGAAATGGGGGCACCCCAAAATCATTCGAAACTAGACCACGACTTAGTATTGAAACCCATGGTAACTTGGGGATCCCCCATGATCTAAGAAACACCCATATACATGGGATTTTGATGGATTTTGGACGTTCTTTGTTTTGTTTTTTACCTTCTCCTCCGGCAAGCGAATATGAGATACGGAAAACCTATGTTCATGTTTCTTGGAAAATGATCTGCACGTGGAGGTTTTTTCCATATCTGTTCGTCTGTTTGCCGGAGTGTAACCAACAAAAAACGGATCCAAAACATCACACAGTTTTTTTTGGCATGCAGATTTTTGAATTTACACAACTGAAAGATATGAACATTATGATTTTCAATGATTTGACCAACATAATACAGCGTTCATCGATCACACATGCGCATGAACATAAATATGGATTCAACCAATCAGCGTAGGTATACAATAAGAAAAAAAACAATGATTCAAGAGACATTTTTTTACACTCATGCAACATGCACCTGTGGAATTCTATCGACATGAAAAAGGGATTGAACTAGCAAAAACGATGCGCAAAAACATTAATTCAGCCACAAGAACTGGATATTTGAGCCGCAAACTGGGAACTGTTTGTACAACCCTCGAAACACGCTCCATTTCTACTAGGGGACGATGTACCGGGTTGGCTGACTGAAGACTGATGCTACTGTATTGGGATTTATTAAATCCACCAGCCAGTCATCAAGTCATCATGTGTTTCTTCTCTTTGGACCTGTAACAGAAGGCGATATGACCAGCCCACTTTCATGATTCTGAACAGCCAAAGCACTCAAGATCGAGACTTTGTGAAGATCAATTCCCCAAGCCTTCCAGTTACCTTCCAGCGGCAGTTGCCTTGCAGTTCCAGTTGCCTTCCACTTATATACAATTTAGCTTCGTTTAGGTACTCTAAGCCACTGGCAACGGGCTGTTCCAGGCTGGGGGAGCGACCATCACCCCAGAGGCAATGGCCCAGCTGCAGGCGTTGGGTATGGCGTATGGCTACTGTATGGCTAATGATGACCACATATGACCACCTCGATGAAATTGATGCGAGACTGAAAATCACAGGAACTTGTTTTTAGGACTGAAAATTGGTACCCCATGTTGGGTCGCGGCCAAGTGGAGATATCTGGAGACTGTAAGCACTTGATGAATAAGGACGACAAAGGCCAGCACCATTCTGGACTAGTGCTGGGAGACTGGAAACTACTGGGTGGGCGGAGTATCCAAACCATTTTTGGACACTTTGCACATTGAAAATGGGAAAGTTGGTGTCAGTGCGGTCAGTGTTGTTTTAGATTTAGATATTTAGAGAAACACTGATGTGCAGTTTTTGGCATCCAGCAGCTTTTCCCGGTCTATTTATAGCCAGTCTAGAGCTCTCCGGAGACCTGCCAAGATCGATAGAGCCACCAGCAATTGGCAGAATCAGCCTGGCCAGGCCCAGATACAACAAATGGGCATAGGGGCTGCCGGTACGAACGGCGAGGTGCGCCTTGTCGACACGATGCTCCGATGCACATTGAAGAAAAGCACGAGCCCTGAAAATATCTGAAAATTACCATATGTTTTTTGCTTGGGCATAGTTTGACGATGTTTGATGTCATGAACATCCAATTTGGGGCTGAGTGAAACACAGATATATATATATATATATCATTTTTGGGTGAGTTTAGTTTGATGATCCATTTGCAGTACCAATCCAACAAAACTGTCGCGGCCAGGTGATCTCGCCCAGCTCCATGGCAGAAAATCCCAAGGCCGAAAAGAGACCTCTGGCTATTTGAAACCTCACTGGAATTATGGTTAGTAAGGAGAATCATCCCCAAATGGTCCCTTAGGTGGATGATTCCCCTCAGTACTAACCATAATTCCAGTTAATGGCGATTCTTAAAACACATGATTAGTATTCAGGTTTGTGTTTCTTTGTTTTTTTGATTTACCCAGCTTATGTGGATCTATCTGGTATATTGAGGATTGCTTGACAAATTATCATCACCTATAATTTGTGATAATTTGTGGGAATCCCCTTCTCAACCAACCAGTAGGAAGGCATGACATTTCGGGTTTAGCATCCACTTCTCCGGTCAGTCCTGAAGCAGTTAGCGACGTAGAACAAATGGCAGTCAGCTTGTATACCTCGAAGCAATCTGTCGCTACTATTCCTCCTCACCACATTCCCAGAATTGGTTTGAACATCTGAACCTTAAGAAAAAACAAATTTGGAGGTACAAACGCCTTGCTTTCCGGCTAAATAGCTCCCATCACACTCAGACTATTGATCCCATTGATTTTTGAAATCTCGATTATATGTTATATCATGTCATAATTTTAGCACAAAACTAGCAATTCATAATTCTTGGTGTACCCCCCACAGCCACATCTGAACATTCTGAGTAGTTATATCACCATTGGTAGTATCACTAATATCTCTTATCACTACATATCAATAACTGATCATTCCCTGCAGGAGGTTCCAAACACATCGGAAAACCCACAATATGCGCCTTCGTTCATTCGTTCTTTCACCAAAAAAACCATGAGTTTGAGATTTCAACCGAGATTTTTCGATGTTTTTTTTCTTTCAACCAAGATTTTCCTGGGTTTCCACAGCTCCATGGGGAGAAATGGCCGAGAAACAGAGCTTCGGCCGCGAGGCTCCTCCCAGTACGCCGATGAATGGGCAAGAGATGCCACCTGTTGACCTCTCTGCGGCTATGGACCCCAGCAAGGTCAGGGGCGTGGTGGCGCTGGCCGCCGCAATGACGATCATCTAGGATTGTTTTGTTCATGTGACTGTTTGGTAATACTTATTTAGTATTTAGTATTTACCTCAATATCACTAAAGATCAGTAAATATATGTAAACATATGTAAATATCAGTATCATCATCATCATCATCATCATCCTCCTCAGCCTTGATAGTGCCATTACCATATTGTTTGTTGTTTGCAACTGTTGGTGTCTTGTCGTCACTGGATTTGTTATTTAGGAAAAAAAGGTTGTGTAACTAACCAGGGATATGACCTATGACCGCCAGAGGTATCTACTTCAATCGGCTTAATGCTGCGAGAACTGACTGTTTTTCTCTGATGCACATTGGGGGAACAATTGAGTGAATGGAAGTTTGGCCAAAATGGTATAGTTTGCGAGTCGAGTCTTCAAAAAACGGCCTGCAAGTGGTTTTTGAAACAAATCATAAACGAACGTCACTACTAAGTAGACCGGTTGCAAGGTTCCTTGATGCAATGAGACATGAACCTCAACCGCAAACATCAGCCAGAACCATGGCCGACGGCGCCATGGATGATGATTCGCAAGGAAACCCCACAGATGTTTTCTTCATCACCTTGTTTGCGGTCGATGAACTACGTGAATTTGGAAATATACTGTAACCATCTGTAATCATTGTAATCCCCATGTTCATCTTTCAAACATTTGGATTATGTTCCATTTTTTATATGGGTTGTCATCCGGAACCCACTGACTTTCATATTTTTCAAGATGGTTATGACTTTCATATTTTTCAAGATGGTTATTGCACCACCAACCAGTCATGTTCCCATTTAATTCAAACGCCATCCATCGCAACTGGCAGTTTGCCGGCTTGAGCGGCAATGCATCGCCCACACAACCGGCAGGGGACCCAGGGAATCCACTGGAGTCGGATGGATTTGGAGGTATATACATATAAAACATATATATAATAATAATAATAAGAATAATATATAATAATAATATTATATTAAATTAAATTAAATATATATATATATATCATCATATATCCAGATATATATGAAATATATATGAAATATATATGTATAATGATATGTAAATATTATATTTACATATCCACAAATATCCACAGTATATATGTATATATATATATGATTATATATGATATGTTGCACACCTTTGCTTGGATGTCTTTTACCCAAAATTGCATGGGTCATGCCACCCAAACTTGGATTGTGGCTGCACATGTTGAATTTACAATGAAGGTGGGGTCATTCATACATGTGGATGAATAAAGTGATGATTTACATAAATGTCCTAGATTTATATAGTACGCAATTTGGATGGTAACTATATATAATTATATATATGTATACACACGTATCATTAAGACATCATGCATTACACATCACATACCCTCTGGTAATTTAACATAGCTCTTGAAAATGGCACATAGAAATAGTTGATTTACCTATTAAATATGGTGATTTTCCAGTTCACAATGTTAGTTTACCAGAGGGTATCCCATGTTTTTTTGTTGAACCGATGTTTTTTTGGTCAGATGGAAGACTCCTTTTGCACGTCTCCAGGTTCCTGCTGCGCGGGTCTAGGGTGTCGCTGAGTGCGAGGGGGCGCAGAGCAGGGTCCACTGGCAGTTCGTTCAGTTTGATATGGACTTTAAACCATTAGATTTGATAAGTATCTAACATACAAAACCATTCCAATGAGCAGTTTGATTTTGAAAACATTCGAAGCTCGGGAGATTCCCAACAGCAAATAAAACATAATAAAACAATTTGAATTCCATGAACATGCCAAACACCAAATCTGGTTGGTGGTTTGGAACATGTTATTTTCCATAATACAATATATATATATATATTGGATAATCCTTCCCATTGACTAATATTTTTCAAGATGGTTAAAACCACCAACCAGAAATATATCATCTGGTTTTTGACAACATTGTTTCTCACTCCTCGAAGAAGTCCATCCATGGGATATCCAGCGTCCAGGACACTTCTGTTTCTTGGGGCGTCCCAACTTGCAACACGGTCTCAGAGATTGATACCAGAACGCTGTTTGAGCATGTTTGAGCCATATTCCAGAAATATGTTCGGAACTGTCATGGTTAAAACCCCTTTACAATGGTTCCCTAGGGATTTTCCCTTAAATCAATTCGTTGACTCATTTGCTGGTATTCTTTCGATGGGGCAGTCCTTCATTGAAACACCTGTTGACTGCTTGGATCCTGCGCTTGACGAGTTTCACTTGATGCCACCATGACGCATGACGCGTTTTAGTCAATTGATCATGACATAATGATCTTGATAGTGCCATGAACAACCATGAACAACGGGAGTCAACTGCTATCAGATCGCGTTCCATTCAGCTGTGAAGGTGCAAGGCGTCTATAACCTCATTAGCTCGTAGCTCGTGCACCGCGGAAGTTGGCTTTGCGCCAGTTAGAAACGGTGAGTTTGGCTGTTGACACTTGGATGTTGGATGTTTCCCTTCACATCTCAGACGTGTGACTGATTCAATGACAATCAATGGAATGGAGCGCATGAACAGTCACATTTGCAGCTCAGGTTTCCCCCTTTCTACCCATTTCGAGCCCAAGCTGTTTGGGGCATTGTTGTCAGCCATGCCTGGTATGCCAGCTGTGAAAGGATGCTTGGTATGGCTGTGCATCCATTTCTCCTCAGCCAGCAAGTATTTGACCCTGGTGGATCAAATGGAAGATTTGCTGAGCACGGCTGTGAGCTTCCATCGTAGCGGCCGGGGGCGTGAGGCCCTCGAAGTGCTGCAGAAGATTCGGGAGAATTTCCAGGCTGCCAAGAGGCTGGAGCCTGCTTCAGCGGATGCTTATGTGGCTTTTGCTCAAGCAATGTTGGCTTCAAATAACTTGAAAGAATCCATTGAGGCCTGGGAATCCGCTTTGGAACGGATGAACGAAGACAAGGATCCCTCCATGTTTGCTTGGGCCAAGGGGCGTTTGCGCTGGGCACGCTATGGTGTGGTGTCCATGAAGAGGGATGCTCTTTACGCAAATGGCCAAGGAGATCTGGTGGAATCAAAAAAATTGGTGGAGGAGCAACTGCAGATTTACCCGGGATTCCCCAGTCGTCACTGGTTGATGGTTTCATTTGTTGTTTAGTTTTCATCCAGCCTGAATGGGCTGAGGATGAGAATATGGATGATGATGATGATGATGATGATGGTGATGGTGATGGTGATGGTGATGGTGATGGTGGTGATGCTGATGATGATGATGATGATGATGAGTAGTAAGAGTAGGAGCAGGAGCAGGAGCAGGAGTAGGAGTAGGAGGAGGAGGAGTAGGAGTAGTAGTAGTAGTAGTAGTAGTAGTGGTAGTGGTAGTGGTAGTGGTAGTGGTAGTGGTAGTGGTAGTGGTGGTGGTGGTGGTGGTGGTGGTGGTCGTAGTAGTAGTA
>Ga0126342_10014820_pt1 | contig 13722 bp, 15 predicted proteins | sample Cyp1metagenome_FD_92528 | JGI IMG/M metagenome (GOLD analysis project Ga0126342, IMG submission 92528) | Coral microbial communities from Lord Howe Island, Old Settlement Bay, Australia - Cyphastrea 1 metagenome | ecosystem: Host-associated > Invertebrates > Cnidaria > Coral ...
ATATATATATTTATACATATAATGTGTAATATATTATATACATATTTACAATGTATACAGAATCTATACCATGACTGGTCGTGGCCACTTCCCACTTCTGTTTGTCGCGAGGCCTTGGACAGCGGAATCGTTGAAGAGGCCTGAAACTGTCATGGAGGCCTATTGACTGATCATACCAAGTTGATCCAATTTAAACCATGATTTATGATGATTCAACCATGTTTTGATCCAATTTTTGATGATTTTTTGATTTAACCATTCGACTTAACCATGACTTAACCATGTGGAATAATCTCTTCTTAAATCAGTTCAGGTCTGTTGAAACGCGATCCAAATCATGATGAACCGAACTAACGAGCGAGAAGGAAGCATTTCTTCATGATCCTGGTTGAAAGATGCCCCAGGGTTTGATGTCCCGAGCAAACTGCGGGGTGTCCAGCTAATGTGGCAATATTATTCTCCAACAGTCATGGGATATTGCCCCCCAAAAAAAACTGTACCAATATATCGTTTACTCGTACCTAAAAGGATTATATACAGTATGCTTGTTATATATTGGTATATGTTGTTGGAATCGTAATGTGTTTTGGTTGTCCTTTGATGTTTTGTTTGACCCTTAGGACGCCAGCAATCGCTGTGCAGCGGCGGGCTGGGCGCTGGCAGCGGAGTCTGGAAACTCAGGGCAGTCTGTTAGATAGCCGTGGTTAAAATGGATGAACATGGTCCATTCATAGATGATTCACTTGAAGATGCTGATTTTCCATAGCTATGTTGAATTACCACATGTTCACGCAATAAATTTGGCTATGGATTGATTTGATGAATGGAAAACTTGCTGATAGGGAAAACAATGCACTGAGGTAGAGAATTCTGAAGAAACTGGGGGAATGATCTTCAAATCATCTCAGCAATATCCAGCAATCATGTCCGGTCAAACATGGCTGAGATACAGCGAAAGTATGGATAAGTGGCTACAAGTTGGTGATGTTCTGTTGCCAGGTTTGATGACCCACACTGCAAATCTCCATCTATTTCCACTAGGTTTCATCATTTTTGTAAACCAGAACGTTCAAATGGAGGTTTCAAATCCATTGCTCAGTTTGAATCTTGGTGGAATCCCATAGCTTTGGATGCCTTTAAACATGTTTAAACCCTCAGAAAACAACACGTTTCTCCCTGCAGATGTTGCAGAAACTAGCCCAGCCACCACCAAAGTGACTCTTCACTTGGGCTCAGCTGAAAATCGGGCGCCCTGACCGACCCGATTCGCTTTGCCTGGCAATGATGCGCCGTGGCATCCGTGGGGTCCGTGCTTTGCCTCGGAGAGATCGATGGCACATGCTGCAGGACTGGGGGGTGGGGATTTCACCAAAGTATCGGGAGGCCACTGGTGAAATTGGCGAAGGGTTGTTTAATGGGTTGTTTAATGGGTTTTAATGGTTTGATTTCATTTGCACTTGTTGTTTCGTGATATTTACTAGGCAGCTAGAAAAAGAAAGCTGAATCCAGGGCAGGTTGAAGATGGTGGGGGATGGATCAACAATTTTGGGACCATTTGAATGAGGGGAGGAGCCTCCATAACTACCAGCGAGTTTTGTCCAGACCAACGGGTGTTGATGCCTCATGAAACACAACCCCTAAGCCTTTATATCCTTGACTTAGTCTGCCAATCCTTTGATCAAGAAAGAGCTTTCGCAGGGGTGTTTGGATTGATTGAAGAAACAAAACTACATGATATACATGAAAATACAGGAAACATTGGTTCTACCCAGCAAATGTGGGGGTTAACGGTTAATGGGAGGTTCCTCCCTTCCAAAACAACAACTGGCTGGGAAGGAGTATGCAGTGGGTGAGAAGAACCAGGAAGAGTTCCGAAGACTTCGAGTTCGCGACTCGCAGGTTACATCGGTGGTGGAGTCAACGGCTGGACCTAAGGCTGGATGCTGTTGCCGAAGGGTCTCAGTTGTGGGGAATTCAGCAGCAAAACAGAAACATGGCTACAGCAATTTATATCGTCCTGGCAGTGTTCAACTTTTTGCCTGTTCAATAGATGCATGATCAACCATGACAAACCATATCCTAAAGCCATGATAAACGATGGTAAACTCAGAGGCCATCGTGGTAAGCTCAGACTGTCAGAGGCCATCGATTGGTCTTCATGGGATTCGCGCATTAGCAACAAGGAGGTCTTGGGATGCCTGAAAGGCTTCCACGAGCAGCAGTCCACGTTGCTGGAGCAGGTCCTGAAAGAGGACGGTCATGGGCTGAATGGGCTGATGGGATGGTCGATGGCTGGTGGTTTTGTGAAAATGAAATCACAAAAAACCCAGGTAGATTGATGGAATATCCCCATATCCCTAGTTAGACTAATGTTTTTTTAAACGGGTTATAAACCACGTACATAAACTGCTACGCACATCCAAGTCCCAATTTACTTGAGCATGCTTATTTTCTGGCATTTGGCCCAATGTGAAGGGGCAAATGATGAGCCAATCCCATTGATCCCCAGGATGGTTCTGGGACCAAACAGGTACCTCAGTACCTCGATTTTTTTGACCCACACCGAGATCAGCTCATCCAACCATAGGACCACGCCGCAGCGGTGAAGAAACAGACCGAAGGTTGGGAACTTTTTGACGCCTCGGTGACAAGCTGCCAGAAATCCGTGGAGAAATCCGAGCAGATTCTGAAGAACGGAGCCCGTGCCTTGTGGATCTCGTTCCAGAATCCTCCTATCTCTTTGCTGTCACAGTCTGAATGGTTCCTGGTTCCTGCTTTAACATATGTTTTTTAGATATACGATGTGGAATCTCCAAGACTCCAAGACATATAAGACATGGATTTTATATGATCAAATTTCTGATCCCAGTTAAATTGTCAGATCATGACGAGCTCTTTGGTACGGTACCAGGTTGGATGCAGACCAATATTGGCAAGCTTTCGTGGAGAAGCACCACTTCTACCACAATCACTTGGCCAGTGCAGTGGAGGATCCTGAGAGCAAGGACTATGATGCCAAGAACAAGGCCACATTGAAGAGAAATTGGGAGACCTTTGATGGCCGTGGAACCACCCGGCAGAACAACAAGTTGCTGTATCAGCGCCCATCCTTTGAGTACTATGATGTTTTCAGAGGTCCATTGATTGAGCACATGATTTTCTACCTCACCAAGACTGGAGGAGATGCCAGGACCAGGGTGGGAAGTGTGAGAATCAGATGAATCAGCCCACTCGGGAGTGTCAAGAATGATGTCATTGATTGTCATTGATTGTCATTGTTTAAACTAGTTTAATTATATAGTTTAATTGTTGATGTGAGCAGCAGAAATTTTCTTCGTTGGAGTCGCTGAGTCTGTTGATCCCCTTTTACCGCCAGGACCTTCCCAGAGACAATGCCAACAAAGTGGTACGCGGAGATCTATGACATCCGCTTCAAGATCTACAATGTGCTCCAGCGCAGGAAACGTCAAGGCCACGAGGCCACCTGGTCTCGTGAGGCCTTCCATGACTTTCACCCACATGACTTGGAACATGATGGCAACTTGGAGATTTTAAGATCCTTTTACGGTATTAATCAAAGATATAAATTGGATAAATAAATAAATAGATAAATAATGATAAATAAACACATAAATTAATTAACTGATTAATTAATATATATATATATATATAATTATATATATATACAGAATATGTATAATGGTGATAAAATGGGATGCTTCAGGATTGAGGTGTGCTTTGCACCGGTTTCGAAACATCCATCCGAATGGGAGGGTTCCACAAGCAACTCTAAGGTGAGGCCTATTACTCCAAGTTGATCGCCAAGGAATCCACCGCCACCGAGCTATGTGCTGCCCGGCTCATGGGAAACTTCATCCTCTTTAGTGACAGCTATGTGCCAGTGCAATCTGGCACCTCATTTTATCGAGCCATCCAGATGGACAACGGCAAGGGCACCTTCTACAGCTTGGGAGGAGATGTGAATTGCCTCTTCTACAAGCCGGCCGGCGAGGCACTGAGCACGCCGGATCCAGTGGAGTGCTTCCAGGCTCTGGCGGACCATGCCACGATGACGGGACGGAAGTTTGAGCCCGGCTATGCCGCAGCCTTTGAATCCTTTGCCGAGATCTTGAGTTCGCGAAAGGAGGGCCTGGCTGGAAATTGGTTCACAGCACCAGGCGGGACCGGGATTTCCTGCTGTACATGGTCACCGTTGTCCCTCCGTAATGATAGGCCGTTCGGCCCCTTAAAATGTAAATTAAAGAACAAAGAATCAGAAAGCAAATCCAGGATGTCACACAATGATTGTTGCCTCATAATATGCAGATGTCCAACTGTTTCTCCATGTTGTTGGTTATATCCCCAGCATATCCCCATTATGGTTGGTTGAATCCCCATTAAAAGAACACCAACTATCGCCAATGCCAATAAATACCCGTAAGTCCAGTGGTTAAACCAGCGTTTTCCCCACGATATTTTGGCTGGCAGGAAACGTGAAGTCCCACTGGTAACTCCAATGGATCTCCATAGTATGCTTGGTTTAATCTTCTCTCTCAGCCAGAAATTGCTGTCTATCCCATTTCGGATCATCTTGTTGATCATATCCCAATATAATCCTATATTACATATATATATAATCATATTATATATATATATACATTCCCATTAATACCATTATATGCCCGTTCAACTTACGGTTGATCGCTTCAATCCCTTCTTGTTTAATTAAATCCCAATTTTTGTCGGTCAAATCATCATTCCTTGTGACACTTCAAACTACTTCTACCATTGGATTGTTAAACTCCAAAGAAAAGGAAACATCATATCCCCATTCAATCCAATTTCGAATGGTTGTGAGCCTGATTTTTGACATTTCATCCTCATTCAAAAGCCCATCTATGCTTAAAACGTCCTAAAACCCACATGTTTCATGGATTTTACATGGTTAAAAGTTCCTTTTTGTTCATGGTCAACGCCTCGCAGGTGAGAGCTCCAAGGAGGCCTTCCTGCGTCGCCTGAAGACATCGGACCCGGCCTACGACATCTTCGCCACCTACGCGGAGGAGCACGGCGAGCGCTGGGCCAACGCCAAGGCGTTGTCTATGGATGAGGCCGTGGCGCAGATGCCTGGCATGATCTGGATATGTGTTCTGTATGTTCTGTGTTCCGAGGTATGGTTATGTCGGTTATGTGTATATGGTTCTGTATATTATGATATATATATATATGTATAACAATACTAATAATAATAATTATTGTTAATTATTATTATTGTTGTTATTATTATCATTATTATTATTATTTTTTTTATTATTACTTATTATTATTATCATTATTATTCTTATTATTATTATATATATATGTATATATATATATTCGATGATATGTTGTGAATATGTTGTAACGTCAACCCCGGATTAATTCACACCTAGGTGGTTGTTTAATTGGGGGGTAATGTACCATTTCAGTAGCCATTTATCACTATTTGGGAGAACCGCCAAAATTAATCAATCAGGGTTTATTAATCCGGGGTTGAGATTCTATATGTGGTAGCTCTACCATGTTATTACATGTTATGGCAATTATAGTTGTGGTATTTTTCATGGTCAGTATTCTGATCCACCAGACATACGAGACATGGGGAAACTGGCGCAAAAATCCGAGGATGCCAGAGATCGAACGCAAGTACAAGATTGAGTGTGAGGACGGCGGTTTTCTGGGGGAGAGATATTTGGGAAACCACCATGGACCCAAGAAGAACATGGTGAAATATGGTGACATGGATGGTTTGTACACAAAAACATGTTTTGTTTTGCGGGTAGCTGGGTGTGTTCTTTTTTGATTCCTTATTCGGATTGCATAGGTCAACATGCAAGAGCCATGGATGGTGATGGACTTATATTGTCCTTTTGATGCACTGAATTTTGAGTCCAAATCCGGAAGCAACTTAAACACTGTGTTCAATAAACTCCAGTTGGTTCCATTGCATGAACTCCACAATAGTCTGTTCATTGGATGAGATGATGTTGACACCAGCAATCAGTCAACTAGAAATTGTCAAAGCTCTCAGACACTCAATGCTTTGACCTGTTTCTCATGATGCTTGATCTTGGTGTTCCTCCTTTTTTGGTGGAAACCAGCAACCAACATCTAAGTCGTGGATGATAGGAGTACAACAGCATCCTCTATGGCGTGAATGATGAGATGGCTGCAGCCGGCAAGTTGGAACAGGAACAACTTGCTAAGTTGGCAGATCTTGGAGAACTCCAGGGTCACTGGAGCAGAAAGTTGCGATGGGCGGTTTCTGTGGGTCAAATTTTGACTCCGCCAGATTTCTACGTGGCGTTTAGCATTAGTCATTTCCAGTGTCCATTTCCACCACTTGTGGCAACCACCTCATCTTTCAAAATGATGATCCATGATGATCCCAACTTGCTCTCATGTTTGAGGCACGATGCAACCCCGGACTCGTCAACCATGGTGGATTGATGCCTTTGGGTACATTCAAAGGTGATTTTTTTTGTATACTGCCATCACCCTCTGGCATTACACCGCATCCAATGGAGATGGTTTGACCGGCAGCCCCTGACGTACAGATGATCTTCCAGCCGATGAACAACTTGAATTTGTAGCCTCCAATCAAGGATGGCAATGGAAATTTCCCCAGTGAGAATGGACAGATAATTTGTGAAAGATGTTCCTCTTCAAAATGGGTACACATGACTTACGGCTGATTTGGATCAATTTGATAATTCTCCTCGTGAAAATGGGTTTGTCTAAAAATATGGTATCCCCAATTCCACTGGTTCATCATCCCTTTAAAACTAGCCATTACTAGAAGGGGTAGACTCCCCATCCCTCAATTCTCACAGCAAAAAACGAATCATATGGAGTTGGTGGTGTTCTTTTTTTCTAGCGTTCAGTAAATGCCCTATGATTTATTTCACTCCCGGTTGGTGTCTTTCAACCAGAGATTCCCTGGTGAAATCCCAACCTGGTACCAAGGCAAGCTGGACAGCGGTGAGATCGTGGCCGTCTCGGAGGGCAGCACCATGAAGGCGGATGCCATGACCAAGGCCCTGGATGAGTTGGACTCGCTACGTGACAAGACGGCGCCTGGGCATGGCATGGCATGGCTGGTTGATGGAAAAAATGGATAGGGGTCCCATTAAACATGGAAACTCACCATAGATCGAACATGTTGGAAAAGCTGCATGTTTTGAGATTTTTTGTGGGTAGCATCTAATTATACCAGCCAGCACTTCTTGATCTTTTGGGGGAGTATGTCCTTTATATGAAATAGCTATGGAAGTGATTACCCATGGATGATTTGGTCGTTTGTTACCATAGCTATAATGCAGATGGCATATTTATACATAGATGATTTACCTAGAAAAGATGGTGAGTGTCCATAGCTATGTTAAATTACCAAGAGAAGGAAGAGGGCCAATATCAAAAACCAAGGTTTCTAGGGGCATTTCATAAGGGATTATATACCAAAAAGACTATATATCATTATATCATCATATTACCTCCGTGGATTTTTTGAGGCACCTGATTTTTTGGATGGGCAAAAGTGTCCAAAGATGTGGCAGTTTTCCCATGTGGATGGGCAAAATATCAAGTTCCCAGTTCCCAGCTCTTATTGATTTGTAGGCTTTCATAATTCAGGGAAATAAGGGAATTACACGGAAATAAGGTTTAGGACAGTTACAAACCAACTGTTTCGGATTGAAATCCAGTTGTCAAAGTTTTGAGCAAGTTGTATTGAATCACGTACCAGCAGCCATCCACATGGCTCATTTTGTGAAGAATTTGGGTGACAAACTAGTAGATTTTCACAGCGTACTGTAGGTCAAAATAAAGTATGCGCAGAAAACAACAGGAGCCATAAAGAAACGAATGCAGGCACCTAAAGAAATCATCCAAAACAAACACTTACAACATCTTACGACAGCTCACTGGACTTGCTCCACAGCAGCAGCTGTTGGTGTTGGGCATGACCATGGTCAGCTGCTGGCAAGCAGCCATTCGAGAAATAATCTACATTCTTCAATTCTTAAATTCTTCAATTCTGTTCGCTTTTGTTTGAACATTTTGCTGAATCATGTTCATGTTACTTATGTTTATTGGTCTTTCATTTTTTAATTGAATGGTGTTTAAATTTATTTCTACATTTTTTATTTGCAGACAGAAGCCTTGCCGCCTGCTCAAGAAAAATACTTTCTATGAATCTTTAAAAAGGCCCGCTGCAGTCGCCACTTTTGAGCATTTGGATTGTCGCTCAAAAAGCATTGTTTCCACCAATTTGAAAGCAATCAACAAAAATAGACACTACGAATATGTATTGGGTCTTTAAAGATATTTCATTTATTCATTTGTTTCAACGTTTTCATTTTTTAATTTTGCTGCAATTCTTTTTTTTTCAAAAAACGATATGTTTTATGTCTTGAAAAAATGATTATACAATTATGTCTTTCTAATTTTATTCACAGCATGTTTTCGATCTTTTATTTTTTTGAATTTTAATTGCAGTCGTTTTATCATAATTATATACTGTTATTCTATTTTATGTTCTATATGTTTTTTGTGTTTAAATATGTTATCATTATATATATACACACATATTATTTATTTATTTATTTATTTATTCATTTATGTATTTATTTATTTATTTTATCTATCTATCTATTTATTTGTTTATTTATTTATTTTGTTTCCTTGTTTCCGCGGAAATTCCTTAAAAAAATCAAGGGCTGGCCTTGAATTTGATTAATTTCGATTTTTTTTCCACAGTTATTTTTGAAAAAATCAGACTGAAATTCAATGTTTCTTTTTTTTTTTCGAAAAAACCTCGTGGAAAAAATTAAAACCCATTAGGATTATTCGAAAAAAAAAATCATTGAATTTCAAACTGTTCTTCAAAAATAATCGTGGAAAAAAAAACTAAATTCCTTAAATTCAAGGCTAGCCCTTGAAGTTAAGGAAATTCCGCGGGCACTAAGAAAAACAAAAATAAACACAAAACAACTAAATATTTTAAACAAAAGTAATAAAAATAAAACAATAAACAAAGAACAAAAAGATATGATTAAAAAATATGTGAATAAAAGATTAGAAATATAATAGATATATGAATGAAACATAATAAAACAACATAAAAAAAAAAACAAAAAAAACATGTGTAGTGTCTATTTTTTTTATGGCTCGCAGATTGATGGAATCCATGTTTTCTTGGCGACGATCCAACCACTCAAAAGTGGTTGCGGTGGGCCTTTTTTAAAGATTCATAGAGAAAGAAATTTTTGAGCAGCCAGCAGCGTTTCTGTCTGCAAAAAATATAAAGTAAAAAATACATCGAAAGATTGGTCTAAAAAAATGAAAATAATAAGACGAAATCGGGGCCGTGTCTCGAAATTAGTTGCGCAGCCATTTTTTAAGCCAAGGATCCCCGCGCATTTGATTTGATGCATTTTGCATACTGCATGCACCTTATTTCTGGGGACAAGCCTTAAATAGAACCCGCCACCTTATTTACCAAAGTTAACACATTGATTTCTTGGGTTTATTTTTGTTTGATGGAATCCTAATTGTTTTTGTGGTTGCCCTGAGTTCAAGCTGGCAACAATTTGACCGAAAACATGGGGACCATAGGGGATTTCAGCTATGGTGTTCAAACCCCGACAAGAATGGAGAATCATATATATATATAATACATATATATATATAATATATTATATATATAATATATTATAATATAATATAATATATATTATAATATAATATAATATAATATATATATATAATTATATATATATTATATAACCCCATCTTTTCAAGCATCCGTTGGCCTCCAAAAAGTTCCCTCAACATATCCCCGTCTCAGGTGGATATGGTCATGGCCACCAAGTTGCCAGCCCTGGAGAAGAGGAAGTGAGGCACGGCCAGCCTCGCGCAGCCAAAGGTGGCAGGGCCGAGCCAAAAGGCGAAAGGCAAAGACTGGTGGTTTCTCATATATTTTTGTATAACTTTGGATGAAATTGTTGGTATGGAACCATTATGAACCATTATGAACCACAATACAAGTTTGTGAATCAAATGTTTGATCATATGTACTGTGTCATAGAAACTTAGATCATGTTGGATCATGATTGATCACTTATCTACTACTTATCTCATATTTCTTTACACAGATATTCAGTTGTATTCATTTTTTCTTCATCTCCAACCTGAGAAGAAGATCATGGAGATTCGAAACCAGCCAGAGATATCAACGCTGAAACGTAGTCACGTAGTCCGTCAAGACGAATGACGGGTTATGATTTTGATTTCGTGCTGGAAGCTATCGCAGAGTGAAGGCACATAGTAGAAAACCGTGCTGCTGGAAGCCTTCTGGAAGCCTTTGGCGGGATGTTGATACCATTACTCGTCTACTCTTAATTTTACTTGGCTTCTTCTGGCCATGGTCTTGCTCCGTTTTTTCAATCGCAGTCAATTTGTTCTGACTTCTTTAGATATGATATGGGTATACATCAAATATCTCATTAATATGGCAATGCCGGCTATGGATCAATTTTCTCAGCGTGCCCCAAGATGGTTCGCTACGTTCGGAATGAGCCGCGATTAGGTTGGACTCAGCTCTGAAGCTGACGTCACTCTGCGGTCGCTTGATGAAGCTGGATGAAGTACTGAGCCCAGTGGGCATCAGTAGGCCCGCTGAGATCCACTGAAGTGACATGGAACCCCAAAGTGGTTTTGCACAATGGTATGCTCTGGTCATCTCCCATCCGAGAATCTTTTTCTACATAGGTTGTTGTTTCTTATGTGTTTGATTTGAGAGCTAAGTTTAGATAACGTTTAGCGTGGTTGGCCAAGCTGTAAATGACTCTAGTACTTGAATCTGGCACTATCCAGTCACGAAGCGCGATGATTCATCATTATCTTCGTAAAGATAACAACGAGGTAAATCCAAGAATAAACCATCCCCCAGTCATGGTTGGTTTACCATCAAGGTCTCGCAAAGCCGAAAGCTTTCGGCGCAAGCACTTGTGAAGGCGCAATCGCCAAAGCGAAAACCCATTGGCCAAAAATTGGAGAAGTTGAAATTCAAGCGCCAGACGTCGGCTTTGGTTGAAAATTATTGGGCCAAAAAAAAGAAAGGTATGTAATAATTGTCTCTATTTGAATGCGATTTCGTAACCTTTTTGGAGGCAGCCTCCATTGTCACAGCCATGGCATCGGCTACCACCCCCGGGCATGTTCCCCTGTTGCAGGTTGCGTCTAGCAGCTCGTCGTTAAAAGATTTGCTGGGGGAGCTGGTGGTGCTTCTGCAGGCGTGAGTTGAGTCGTTTGCGTGAAAACTATGTCGGAAAATCTTCAAAAAGACATCTGAAGGAAGGGAAAATCACGGTTGGATGTCATAAAAATCATAAAAGCATGTAGAGCTATGTAACGTGTGTATATTATATACATATAACATCATATAACCAGCAATTGGAAACCTGTCAGAAACTCCCCAAATAATGATGCCTTGTCAGGGTCAATTCCAGTTCATGGATTGATTGTGATAGTTCCGAAGCTGCTAACTTGTACAAAGCCCATCATCAACAAACCATCTGGGGAATGGTGCATATTTTGAACAATACACCAGAAAAGGGGGTTAGCATAGGGTTTACATATTGTCGGTCGACTCAAGTATATACCTCAATTCCACAGCAGACTAATAACCCACCAGAAAGCCATTAGTATTGAGTTTGGGCAAGGCTACTCCATCCAGCACATTGCTTTACAACATGGTGGTGGACGTGGTGCAGCACACCTTGGCACTTTTCTCAAGGTTTGAAAGTGAGACTCAGACCGTCTTTCTTCAGTTTCCCAACCAAACAAACATTTAAGGGTATAAAGTTCCGGTATGAACCTGTTTGAAGTTGGGTCATTCGTGGGAATGGATTGAGAAAGAAATCGCTTTCAGGATGAGTACCCACCATATTATCCATATTCTTCGATGCTGAGGTAGAAGGCGATGTGAAGACTTGCTGGAGTTTAGAAACACAACAGGAGGTGGGAAATGGTGGGAAATGTCGACGGAGATGTCGTTTTTTTCCTATTGATTGGTTGGTTTTGTAAATGGGGTGCCTATACCTTGAAAAGAAGAACCGTGTAAATGTACAGGTATATCGGCTGGGAATAGCGGGAAATGCCAGAAGATAAATGGCTCCTCCATGTGCCAAGACTTTGAGTGAAAGCCGGGCTACGTTGACAAGGATGTGCACATGACTTCATGTACCTTTAGGTTGGGTGTATTGGTATAATATTTGTCATAGTAATTATGATATAGTTACGGTCTAATCATACACTGTACCTTTTATAGTTCGACCCAAGCCAGTCATCGTTGAGGCTGTGTCGGCCATGTGGCAAATCCTGCGGGCGAAAGCCAAGAAGGCCCTCTGGAGTTGTCTAAGTAAAATTTGGAACCTTGGAAATCCTTGTCTATCAAATCAGGTGTTCCCCCGTTTTCACACATGGCTAAAACAGATCTAAAACAGATATGGGAAAGGGGAAAGGGTCCACAAATCTGGTCAGGTTTAGCATCGTGTTGGAATTTGCTGGAATTTGCTGATCTGTTTCTCCTGAAGCCAGCTGGTTGTGATATATATGGCAGCACAGAAAATTGCGTATGCCATTGAAGCGCACGATGCTTTCAATGCCACTCTATGCTTTTACATCTAGAGACCTTTCCAGCACTTTGTGCGTTGGGCTTCGACTTTGGCCAATGACACAGAGGTTTTCACCTGCAGTGAGACCAAAGAAAGTTGCAATCTCAGTTCGCCCACGGATTTCCTGGTGAAAACTACTGGAGCGGAGCATCCAATGCTTTTGGGACTCATAGCCGCTAGCCACGACAAACTTGGTGCCGCCATGCCGACCGGGAATTTCTCTGCAAGGGCGAGGCGATCCTCGATCCAAGGTCTCTGCAAGATGCTGTGTGCAGTGCTCGCATTGCCACATCACCCGTCCATGGAGTGGCGAGTCCGACTTCTCATCGCTGCTATACTGCTGGGAGCACCCAGCTGCGCGACAAAATGGATGGCTAGAGGTCCGGTATTCGGTGACACGACATCATAGATTTTATAGGCCCACAACTCTTGGAAACACGGGTGCATCATAAGGTTTTTATACAAATGATTTATGTTATTTTGAGGTATTTCCATGATGTTCCATGTATTACCCGGTTCTTCTGGGTTCTATCGATCCATTTTCCAACATGTTCCAATCATTGAACCAAGCATTGGACGAGGTCGCTTCAGCAAGCTCCAGATGAGCAGCTTCAGAGGTCAAAGCCACAAATTCAACACGGCTTGGCACATACTCAATTTTCCATGGATGGCACTGTCGCACGGCCCCACCATGTCAGGTTACTGGCAGAGTTGCCATCTCCCATGAAAGCCATTTGCCCAAAGGAGGATGGAGGTGCCATGGTGGCCGGGGACAAAACGACCAACGCGACTGGAATTCAAACACACAAAACACAAGTAAGTTATATAGAAAGCATTAAGGTATAGTACATGTGCACAAGAAACGTGTGTGTGTGTACATATATTTATATATAGTTATTTATATATATATATATATATACATAATTACAATATATATATAATATAATATATATATATAAAATATATATAATATATATATATAATATATAATATATATATAATATAT
>Ga0126342_10014821_pt1:0-12500 | contig 13721 bp, 15 predicted proteins | sample Cyp1metagenome_FD_92528 | JGI IMG/M metagenome (GOLD analysis project Ga0126342, IMG submission 92528) | Coral microbial communities from Lord Howe Island, Old Settlement Bay, Australia - Cyphastrea 1 metagenome | ecosystem: Host-associated > Invertebrates > Cnidaria > Coral ...
AGCCCCATCACCGATGGACGCCGAATTGAAATCGTGGCTAATGGATTGCAGGCGTACCACGGCCAACAGCTGGCCATAGACACGACGTGTGTCAGCCCCATCAGCAGAGCCGGGTTCCCGCACCCAGGCACCACGTCGGAACCAGGGCGAGCTGTAGCCACCGCAGTCGCCCGCAAACGCCGTAGATACCCCGAACTCCTGGCGGCACGCAGCCGGTGCCGCCTCCTGGTTCTCGGCGTTGAAGTAGGAGGCCGCTGGGGGGTTGAAACCCGCAACCTCGTCCGCCACCTTGCCACAGAAAGAAGTCAAGATGCTTCTTCCTGGCTGCGCGCTGCGGCCTGCGCCGGTTGGATTGCCCGGTGGACAGGCATAGTGGCGGTGGCGACGCAAAGAGCGCTCGCCAGCTCCCTCCTGGAACTACCGCCCCACGGCGACACGATCGACGGGGACATCCCGAGTCTGCCGGACCTCCTGGCCGGGACTCGCTTTGACGTCCCGGCTAGCCCGTCCAGACCCCCCCCCGCCGCCTGAAACGGGTTGGCGGGCCCTAGAGACGAACACCCTGCTACCTAAAACGGGTCGGCGGGCACAGGAAATGGACATCATGCGGGAAGGGAAAAAATAAAATAAACAATGCAAGATCTACCGGTCCCAAGACATGCCCCACAAGTAACCTGCCAAGTTCTCAAGCAACACAACTAACTTGCCAGGTTCTCAAGTAACACAAGTAACCTGCAATGTTATAGAATAAATTTGTTCAAAGATAATGCATAACTATATCCAAGGGCAAATGTAGCATTCGTATGCATTAGTGTTCACAATAATCAGGTTGATAATATTTCATGTCCCCACCTGTGCATATCAACTCACCTCTGATTTATTTGGCTGTCCTATGCTTCCTATTTTTAACTTTGACTTGCTTCTGAGTTACTTGTGACTTAATCATGGGTTAGTTGTGACTAACTATGACTAACTTGTGGGTTACTTGTGGTTTACTTATGGGTTACTTGTGACGTACTTTTGGGTTGCTGGGTGCTTACTTGGGTCTTACTTGTCAAGTACTAGTGTTTTACTTGGGACTCACTTGGAACTTCCTTGGAACTTACTTGTGGAAGAGTTGTATCTTACTATAGGGACCCACGTGAGACTTATTTCGGACTCACTTATGACTTTATTGGGATTCTTTTGGAACTTTCGTGGGACACACTTATGAGTTACTTGTGGGTTAGTAGTGTGCTTTCATGAGGCTTACTTGTGCTTCTTGTGGCTTGCTTGTGCACTAGAAAAAGAAATCAACCCTTCAAATTCTTAGTCCAAATATGTCCAAATTCAGCCCTTGCAATCAGCAGGCCATTTGTATAGAACCACTACGATCATTGCAATCCGTACCTTCCAAGTCTATACTTGACTATCACAATCTACCTGGGAAAAAAAGTGTTTGCAAGGATCAGGCTGTGGTTCAAATTTGATCCTGTGCTTCCCTACCGCGACTAAGGTGACATGGCTGCGCCTGTTTGTTTTCTTAAGAACATCTGCAATGAATAGAGAAGTTACTTGGGCATGGCGAGCTACTTTCTTACATGAGCATTTTACTTACACGTCAAACTTGCACCAAAGAAGAACAAATCATAAACATAAATGCATTGGTTCCATCTCAAAAACTATATTTTCCCAATTTTTTTAAAACTATTTTTGTATGATTTTCAACAAAAAACATACAAAACAATAGCATCAAAACTTGAAGAAAAATAGTTATGAACCTAAATGGATTTAGGTATAAACCTAAATGGATTTAGGTATATACCTAAATCAATTTACTAATCTTGATTTTTTTTTACTAATCTTGGCTTTTTACGTAAATTTTGACAATTAGTACATTTACTATTTTTGGAGACTCAGGGTATGGTTCATGTCGTTTTCACATGTTTATGGTTCATGTTGAACGGTCTGGAACGGTTTTGCATTTTTTTTTGTAGGGTTTTCTGCCCAATCACCGCTACCAAATTCATGTTTGGAATATGGTGGCCTCCAATGTTCACATATCTTTATCATTCGTTGTGTGTTTTATTGTTTTCATTCATGGTTTATTTTCGTTTATGTTCATTTATTTTCATTTTTTTCATTTTTTTTCATGTCCTGTTTTTTTCTCTCTTGAAAAACCGTTACCAATCTAAACCACTTGCATGCCGACCCACGACTTAGTTCTGCTGATTTAAACGCAGACGCTTTTACACACAGACGCGTTTACATACAGCTTGTCCATACTTCGCCGGATAACATGAAAATCGCAATTTTACCGCAGTTTTTGGCGATCGAACCTCGTTTCGTGCGAAAGGGTCGCGCGGGACAAGTTGAAATCGCAATTTTACATCAGTTTTTGGCGATCGAACCTCATTTCGTGCGAAAGGGCGGGACAAGTTGAAATCGCAATTTTACATCAGTTTTTGACGATCGAACCTCATTTCGTGCGAAAGGGTGCGCGGGACGACTTGCAAATCGCAATTTTACCCAAGTTTTTGGCGATCAAACCTCATTTCGTGCGGAAGGGTGCGCGGGACGACTTGCAAATCGCAATTTTACCTCAGTTTTTGGTGATCGAACCTCATTTCGTGCGAAAAGGGTCTGTCGGACAAGTTGAAATCGCAATTTTACCACAGTTTTTGGCGATCGAACCTCGTTTCGTGCGAAGGGGTTGCGCGGGACGACTTGCAAATCGCAATTTTACCTCAGTTTTTGGCGATCGAACCTCATTTCGTGCGGAGGGTGCGCGGGACGACTTGCAAATCGCAATTTTACCTCAGTTTTTGGCGATCAAACCTCATTTCGTGCGAAAGGGTGTGCCGGACAAGTTGAAATCGCAATTTTACCTCAGTTTTTGGCGATCGAAACCTCGTTTCGTGCGAAAGGGTTGCGTTTCGTGCCGTCTCGTTGGCACTGCCCTTGCCCCCGCCTTCAGAAGAGAAATAGAAAAGAAGGAGAGGGCAAGAGGCAAGAGGGCAAGAGCGCAAGAGGGCAAGAGGGCAAGAGGGCAAGAGGAGAAGATGTTCAGATGTCGAAAAAGTGCACGCCGTTGTGGCGCGAAACACATTTCGAAGTCAAAATGTTAAAAACACCAGGGGTTCGGACCACTTTTGGAGGTTCAGATGTCGCTTCGCGTGGCAGGCACAAGGGATTGTGCACCTTGTCAAAGTGAGCAAAACGTGAGGGTTTTGTAGCATTTTCAACTACAACCACCACTACACCACACTACACTCCAATACATTTCACTACACTATACAACTACAACTGCAACTACACCTTCACCACATTCTAATACACTAAATTACACTACACTACATTACGCTACACCACACTCCACTGCACTACATTACACTACACGACACTACTTCCACTACACTACATTACACTACACTACACTCCACTACACTACACTACATTACACTACGCGACACTACCTTCCACTACACTTCACTACATTACACTACACTACACTACACTCCACAACACTACAACTACAACTACACTCCACTACACTCCACTACACTCCACTACACTAAATTACATTACACTACATTACACTACATTACACTACAGTACACTACACTCCGCTACACTACGCTACACTACACTACATTACACTACACTACACTACACTCCACTCCACTCCACTACACTACACTACACTACACTACATGGCCTTCCACTACACTTCACTACATTACACTACAGTACACTCCACTACACCACAACTACAGCTACAACTACGCTCCACTACGCTCCACTACACTAAATTACACTACACTACTACATTACACTACATTAACTACATTACACTACATTACACTACATTACACTACATTCCATTACACTCCTTTACACTACACTACATTTCAGGACGCTACATTACACTGAATGACACTGCACCACAGATAGACAGGTAGACAGATAGACAGATAGATAGGTAGATAGACAGATAGACAGGTAGACAGCTAGACAGATAGACAGATGAAAGAGAGAGAGAGAGAGATAGAGAGAGATAGAGATAGATAGATGGATGGATGGATAGATGGATGGATAGATAGATAGATAGATAGATAGATAGATGGCTAACAACTGCAACCGCTGGGGCGGCGGTGGAGGCGACACACCTTAAAAACGCGTAATAGTTCCTGGGGGCCAGCCAGGCTAAACCAGACCATCATTGGATTTTCTTTGGACTTTCCCTGTCTCATCCGGGCATTGGACTTCATCGCCCGTCTTTCGACTTCCATTCCAGTCGGTTCCATTGTCTGCTCCATCTGTGGCTTCCACTCATCTGTGCCTACATGGAACGACTGCCCGGCGACACCATCGATTTGACCAGCCAGCCTGGCACACCGCAGAGCCCGCGCACCCAGCAGAGCACAACGGCAGCAGACGCAGCAACAACAACGTGCACAATTTGCTTGGGCCCCATCCAACACCTTTCCACGGATGACCCTCCATTTCATTGGCCAGCATGCAGGCACATCACCCACTGGAGTTGCACAGCAAACTTGCGCGCCCATCAGCCGCAGCCAGCCTGCCCATCTTGCCGAAACCCTTGGCCACCCCATATCGATACAATCCTCCAAGGCCTTTGCTCCGACCATGGCATCGTCGTCCCAGACCCGCCACCAGCTCGGCAAACCGCATCGGCCGGACACCACATACCAGCAGCTCCGCAGGACATCCTCCCGCTTTGTTGCCACCGGGTCATGTTGACCGATCCAGCACGGGCGCACGAGACTACAGCACCTTCAACTAGACCACGCTCTCCTGCAGCAAGCCCCCCCGCATCCAAGGTGCCCCCACCATGGCCGACGGACACTGGTCGTCGACCTGCCCTGTGCAGAGCGGGGGTGGCTATGCACACACGGACGGCTGGCCGTTTCCTTCCACGACTGCGCAGCAGAACAGCTCCCACCACCACGGACACACCAGAGCGAAGCAGAAGCACACTCCACACCGACACGAGCACAGCCCCCAGCACACGGCCAGCCGCAATTCACATCCTTGCCACCGGCCCAACAAGCACCAGGGCCAACAAACAGCTGGTTCTTTGTCCCCCTCCTCCACGCGGGTGCCTGGCGGCTCCACCCGGATGCGGAACACCAATGGGCATCACACGCTTTTGTCGCGACAGAGTGGCAACACCTTGTGCAACAACTGCGGGAGGCTCCCCCGATCCCGTGGCAGCAGCTCCACCACACACTGGCAACTCTGCAACACATCGCAGCTCAAACCGCCACACCCCTCCCGCCAGCAGAGGCACAGTTGACCACACGCCTGGAAAGAGCAGGCTCCTCGTTGCCCTCCGGAGCATTGATCCATTACACATGGGCATATGACTTGTGTCTTCAACCATCAGGATACATCCCAGCAACGGCTCAAGAAACTTTTCTCCAAACCTTCCTAGGTGAACGGCTTGCCGCCACGGCAGCCTCTCTAGCCAACCATTGGCGCCAACCTGCCGAAGCACCACACACCGGCGCAGAACCACAACGACCACAGGCACAGCATAGCAATGCTGCAAGCGCATCCGCCAGTCCAGACACATCCATCACATCGACGTCCTCCGACAACTCCACCACAGACTCCGACACAGCTTCGGCATGACCGGCGCCCGCTGCACAACCAGGGCCCGCACCCATTCCAGCACAAACGCAACCACCACCCGGGAACAACTGGCCAGCTAGATCCGCATGTGGTCTGGTCTGGTCTGGTCTGGTCTGTCTGTTTGTTTCTCTCTCTCGAGCGCCCTCGCTGACCGTCCGTCACGTCATTTGTCTTTGGCTACAAGCGGATGGCAGCTAGAGAGCAAGATGTGAGATTGAGATGGACAAGTGGATAAAGGCGTCCGCATATGGTGACAACAACGAACATGACAGATGTAATGCTAAGGAGAAGCAGCAGAATCAAAGCCGGCCTTGAAGAACGCATATTCTTGAAAGACGTCATATTTTGCCAAGAAAAAGATTCCAGATGCAATGATAAGCAGACACTGCAATCTAACAGAACGGTAGCAGAGCAGGACCTTTCCTTTTGGCCTTTGGCAGCTCTGCTGTGGAATGGTGTCAATGTCACATGCGATATCTTTTGGGACCGTCACGTCATCTGTTTCTGACGATGCACGTTGATACAACTGGGATCACCAGGGATAGTGGAAAAATAAGTGGGCCGTGGCAGATGCCTTTGCGAATTGCAGAACGCTATCATCGTGCGGCGTAGCAATGGATATGGAAGCAGATGCCGAGAACCAAATCTAGAGTCTGCATGTTTAGATCACGGTCATGTTAAGCCGCGCTAGGCCTATGTGGGACCTATGTTAGGCTTATTTTGGTCCATGTTAGGCTTTAGACGCCATGTTGGGGCCATAGTCGTGCCATGTTGAGCTTATGTTAAGCCAAGAACGGCGTGTTCCTTTTTAGCTTTTACCCGGCCCAAAAGGAACACGCCGTTTTTGGATCATGTCGGGACCATGTTGGGCGTATATGGAGCCTATCTTGGCCATATGATCCATGTTAGGCTCGTGGAGGCTATGTTGCCGCCATACTCGAGCCAGGTTGAGCTTATGTTAAGCCAAGAACGGCGTGTTCCTTCTAAGAGCTCCAATTTTGAAGGTGTTACGCGCTGGAACTGGATGCGGTAGGGTATCGATTCTCCGTCGGTCTGGGTTTTCGTGTGTGAGCTAAGTAAACAGTGAGAGAAATCCATGCAGCAAAATTTTTTGCGGCTTAAGAGACTAGTACGTAGCTGACCAACAGAGTTTTAGGAAGGCGACCGCTTGAGCACGCGCAGTCGTGATGCTTGCGGGTTTGCTGCAGCAGGATAACTTGAATTTCGAAGGCGTTGCGTGCAGGAAGTTTAATGCGCTCAGTCGTGGTGCTTACGGGCTTGCTCCAACTGAAGAATTCCAAAAGGTGTTAGGCGCAGGAAATTTAACTGCAATAGGGTATCGGTTCCCCTTCAGGCTGGTTTCTAGCCAGTGAAACAAACAGATGGAGAAAAATAGATTGCTCGAGAGATTGAAGGTACGTAGGCCACCAACAGAGTTTCAGGATGTCTGCCTCAAAACTTTCTGTGCAGTTCGGGCTATGCTACGACTAAGGTCTTACACGCAGGCAATTTGCTGTGTGCAGAGGTTTCCATTATGAGAGCCGGCTTTCGTTCCCCCGTCTCAGGTCATATTTCATCAGTGCCTCTGCTTTCCGTTTCTGTTTCACACCAACGTCATGGGTTGATAATTGAAAAAACCAAACGGCAGTCTCAATCTCAGAACTTGCTGCTAAAAACACATATAGCTTTCGTGCGCCATCGCTAGCTCCATCGCTTGCTTTGCCGTATCTTCATCATTGACGTTTCGCTTTAGTAATGAACACTGTGTTCTCTGCGGGCTGGATACGCATTTATATAGTATCATGGAATTTGCCCAGGTTGAAGCGATGCCATGGGTGATGGCTGGAGTTCGCGCCTAATCAAACCTGATTTTATGTTCTTTGTGTTTCGGCATTTTATTCCAAAAATTGATTGGGCGACGGCTAATTCATAAACAACGGGGTTTTCACGCCTGACAAAATCAATGCGCATGGGCCTATCCCATTTGAGAATTTGTAAGCACCGGCAGCTCAAGTACGAAGAGGTTTGGCTGGGTATAGGGTTTTCATCCACGCTTGGTTTTCGAAACAAACGGGCCATGTGCGTGCGTGCTTGATCAAAAACATTTCTGTACGCATTTCGTCGGATTGTTCTGTACGACGCGCAAATTTGATTTGTACAATTCTCCAGGGAAAAACGCGCGTGTGTCCCACAATGGGGTGCGCGGTGCGCCATGGTGCGCCTAAAACCATGGTTTCATTGTCATATTCCCGGCTGGAATTGCAGTTTTTGGGGAAAACCTTGTGTTCAGTCGCGCTGTAACGCGTTGTCGTTCAAAATTTCCGACGTACATGCTGCTACGCATATTCTGAAATTCTACCATGCTGCAAGCAAACGCAGCGAACAGTTTCTGAAAGGACCTTGTGTATGAAAGTGTGTGCCGATTTCCTGGTGGTTGTCAATCAAACAGATCAGGTTTCACTTTGCGAAAACAGTGTAAACCATATCAGTTTCGTTTATACATTGAACGTGTGTTCCGCGTGAATATGGTCAAGTTCCGGTGCCACATGTTGCTTTTGCTGCAGTTTTGGATCGGACGTAGTTCAAGATTTGGCGAATGTTTTTGCCATGCTCCAATTATTCTGTTGCACATCGCGCGATGCAAGGCCTACAGAAACTGATTTTGACAAGGAAATTTTGACTGGTTTTGCCCGTGTGGCTAAAGATGGTTTGCTCCAGTCCCACCCGTCCACCATGGCGCGACGAAAACTGGAAGGACACTTGGGGTTGTATTTGCATTTCTCTCCTGAACATTTCCGGGCGAAACGAAAAGCAAAGTGGTCAAAACACGAAGTGAAGGTGGTGAGACCATCTGACCCCGAAGCTTTCAATTTCACAAAGGTCAAAGAAGGAGAAGTGATTAGCACGTTGGACGTGGCCGGAAGATCAATTTCAGCACTCGCCTGTGCATCTCCATTTTTGGTGGGTCACACGCTGTTTGTTCCAGATTTGCCGCAATGTTTGCCACAGTGTTTGACAACAGAATTGGTGCTTTGTGGGCTACAGTTGATTGGACAATCAGCTCGACCAGATTTCCGTGTGATGTTCAATTCCTTGCTCGCCCATGCGTCAGTGAACCATTTTCATTTTCACGGCCTCTTCTTGGATTATGCTGGTTTGAAACGTCTTCCAGTTGAAGCAGTCCCAAGATCACGCGTCGGTGGTGATTGTTCCGAGGGCAACGTGTGTGCGGAGATCCTAGTGGAAAAAAAATGGTACAGCAGAGCTTTAATTTTGACCGCTGGATCTGCTCCAGGATCTTCGGTGACGGATTTGGAAAGTTTGTCGATCTTTGCTGGCAAAGTGATCCAGGAATTGCAGGAAAAGGACATTCCGCACAATGTGATGCTGACCCCATCGGGGGAATGGAAACCACGACGAGCCTCAGACCGTGACCCCTTTGAGGCTGAAGAAACGCGGCCTATCGTGGCATCACCGGAGATTTACATTTTTCCAAGGCAATCAGAGCACAAATGCCGAGATGAATCAAGTGTCAACACAGCTATTTGTGAAATTTCAGGTTTACTCTTCGCACATGATGAGAAAGACTTTAAGACCTTGGACGAAACACAAATTTCTGAGATTTTTAATCAAGATGTGTCACTCCCAGAGTCCGACTTTGACAATTTGATCTGCAAAGTCGCTTGGATGTTGTCCCGTTGAGCCAAAGGCTCAGGCGGTGTGGTGCACATTGTGATGAAGATCCGTGTGCCAAAAAAACTGATCCTTGCAACAAACCCAGATGTGTTGGTATCTTAAAGTATCGTATAATATCTTATGTATGTGATTGTATGTGTATCATCAATCCCGAAAATTCAGCGAAACACATTGTTCTCCTAGGCTTGTAAATTGAGACTTGCAATTGTTATAATATATATATATAATTCGATTTTATTTCTTTTATTTTCTTTCCTCGCCTTCTCTATGCTTCGAATGCTTCCACCCTGACTGCCTCCAGCAACACGATTTTTGATCGCGAGTTTGAGCATGTTCGGATCCTGCAGCCATAAGGAACAGAGGGATTTCACCGGTATCACCTGGCGTGCACCAACCGGCAGCACTCATGGTGATTCTCAATGCGCTCTTTCCCCGGATCTCAGAAGATCACCCAAACCCCAACCACAAGCTTTTGCCAACATGTGTGAAGCTGAGTAAGGCCCACGTTGTGAAAAATTGTGAAACCGATCTTGGCCGTGTTTTTTCTTGAACCCATGATTCTATATTTTCCTAAATGTGTTCCTATATTTTATTTATTTATATATATATATTTGTGTATATTCTCAATGTTCTCAGACACCTTTCATATCTTTCATCACCGTTGCAGCGACACAGGAGAAACGCATCGTGATTGTTGGTGGTGGACCTGCCGGAGTTCATATGTCCGCGTGTTTGGCTGCGAAGGGCTACAAAAACGTGACCCTTTTGGAGGCCGAAGCGGAGGTCGGCGGCAAGTCCCTGACGATGTATGACCCAAGTCAGCCTGATGTGCCACATGAATTGGGGACTTGCTACATGTCTCCGGGCTACACACTGATTCGGAATCTCCTGGATGAGTATGACAAGGACATTGTGACATGCAATTGGAAAATATTGGAAATGATGTGAAACAAATGTGAAACATGATGTTATGCCCCAGCAGTCACCTATATGTTACGTTTGTTTGTTTTCTCACCCTATTTCGGGAGACACGCGAAGCGTACCTCAAGTATTTTTTGGGTTGGAATGTGGCACAGGACAACCTCGAGAGCACTTTCGCCAACGAAAAGAAGGGCCGCATGGTGTTTGGCCTCCGACTTTCCGATGAAGAGAAGCAGAAGTACACCAAAGGCATGGAGTATTTCGATTGGGTCCTGGAAGAGACCGAGGAGAGAACCACCTCGAGTTGCTGCAGATGCCTGCCCAACAGTGCTCAAAGTGTTCCCATTTTCGCTGCCATGCTGAAGTACAACAAGATTCATGAGAGTATCTTCGCAAAATATCCATATGGCCTACCTCCCAAGCCAAAAGATTGGAGTAAGATCGACATGACAGCTATGGACTTCTTGAAGAAAAATGGTTTGGAGATCCTTGAGCCGGTCTTTTTGTACAGCCAACAGGTGCAAGGCTATGGAATCCTGGATCGCATTCCTGCATTCTATTTGCTTTGGTGGCATCATCCTGATACCATCAATGGAAGTATCCGTGCATCCCTTGGGTCGGATGACATCATCGTGTCCTTGTTGAAGAACGGCTGGCAGTCCTTGTGGAAGAAGATGGTCCAGCGACACAGTGGGGAGGTGAAATACGTCACAGGTGCATCAGTGACATCCATCAAGCGCACACCCACCGTGCAAGTGAAGTACACCCATGAGGGGGTGGAGAAACAGCTTGAGGCCGGGAAGATCCGGGAAACCCAAAAAAACAAATGTCGTTGCTAGAGTTAGAGCAGGTGAAAACACATCATTTTACAATATTTTGCACATTTTTGTCCCAAGGTTGCTCATTTCCAAGCCTCTCTTGAAGTGATTCCCGGCGTTGCGACATATATGTAATCTTCATTGTGCAATTTGTTGTGCAATTTGTTGAGCAATTTGTTGCAGATGAAGAGAGTTGCATCCGAACAGATCAAGTGGGTGATAGCAGTGATAGCTTAACAAACACATCAAACACATTTCCAGAGGCAGATGTCTTCATCAGTGCCGTTGATTTATGTCGCTTCCGTCACCTCATTGTGGATTTGGATCCCGAAGAGGAAACGGTTTTCTCGAGGTTGACGGAATCAGTGCTGACCACGACCCTGTACAAGGGGAAGACCACGGAGCACGAACACACCGTGGAGTTCTGGTTCGGAAAGATGGGTCAGTTGAGTTCCTCTGGTGTGGGTCAGTTCTATGGACACCGCAACAGCCGCATGGCCGCCCGGCCGGAAATCCCCAGCAGTGGAAGTGAGCTGAGAGTGGCGTATCAATACATGGACCGACCTTTGGAATCTGGAGATGCCTCCAAACTCCTTCACACCTTGCAAGAGGGCTTGAAAACCTATGCCGGAGAACCAGAGGTTGATGTGAAGCTTCAGAAACCGTGGCCATACTTCCCTCGTTTTGACGCCAAGGGCTTATCCGAAGGATTGCCCTGGAAGATTTTGCAGTTGCAAGGTCAGAGGAATACCATCTTCATTGGCTCCTCAGTCTGCTTTGAGAGTGCCCTGGACTGTGTGGCATACAACCTGATGCTGTGCAAGAAGATTTGTGCCTAGGGCATCCGACATCCTGGCCATCCTGATGGATCGGTGCTTCACCCTGGCCATCCCTTTTGAAGACGCTGGAGGCTCCGCGAATGGCAGAAACCTGTCATCCGGGGATGCTGTAAAGTAGAGTAAGGCAGAGACTTTGCAAACTAGATCAAACTACGGAACTGACGAACCTTGATTTTTCGGACATTTTGCCTATGAGACTGTTTTGCCACGTTTTGCCAAAAACTGCGTGGAGCATGACATAGCATGACATGACGTGACTCATGCAGCTCATTGGCATTTGAACCAGGGCCAACATTCACCGCTGAATTTGAGCGCAACACAGTTGCACAGTTGCCTGCATCATCCTGCATCGCAGCACATTTTGGCGAGGAATAGGCAGGCAGCAGCAACCACTGCAGCCAATTTTCAGATGGCAGCTTTTACAGCTGTGACGGTGGGGGCCTGATGCAGTTTCGGTCACTGTCACTGTCAGACCTTGTTCTTTCCAAGGTGCCCAGATTGAGGCACAGCCGCACCCAATTGGTGATTCTGGTGATGAGACACTGGCATTCGTTCTGGTTATTCGGTTATTCACTGGTTGCCAAGACAA
>Ga0126342_10014822_pt1 | contig 13720 bp, 13 predicted proteins | sample Cyp1metagenome_FD_92528 | JGI IMG/M metagenome (GOLD analysis project Ga0126342, IMG submission 92528) | Coral microbial communities from Lord Howe Island, Old Settlement Bay, Australia - Cyphastrea 1 metagenome | ecosystem: Host-associated > Invertebrates > Cnidaria > Coral ...
AGTGAAACACAGTGAAACACATCAATAACACAGTGAAACACATCAATAACACAGTGAAACACATCAATAACACAGTGAAACACATCAATAACACAGTGAAACACAGTGAAACACATCAATAACACAAAATGTCTGAGCTTTGCGCTTTGCAAGGCAACGAGTACAGCTGCAAAGCAACAGAGATTGAAGATGCTTCTCGGTGAATGATGAATCCAGTGAGGCGCTGCTAGAGGCATAACCGGCACCGTATGTTGCACCGTATGTTGCATCATGTTGCATCGAATCCCGAAGGAACTCTTGGAATTTTTCGAAAGCAAGAACCAGATGAACAAGATGAACAAGATGAACCAGCACAATCGCAATTGCAAACGTTTCTCGGTGTGACAAGTTGCTGTGGAAATTGGTCAATTGTCAATTGGTCATCTCGCCTTCAAGGCTAGAGACCCTTTTTGAGACCTTTTGGGAGCTGTGAGATTTTCTGTTGCAACGATGTTGCCCAACGATGTTGCCCAACAACCAGGCTTGTATCGAGCCATCGTTCATGAGACTTGGTGCAGTATTTTTCCAGGGCTCTGCCAGTGCCAGTGCTGAAAATCCAGGCTCTCCCGAGGACTTTTAGAGGGGCAAAAAAAAACGCTGCTCCAAGTCACCATGTGCCAAATGTGTGCCAAATGTGTGCCAAATGTGTGCCAAATGATGCATCATTCGTTAGATTTGGATTTGTTTGGTCCCCAGCCTATCCGGTTTGTCACAAGTACTTGCAATTGTTTTTCTCAGAGCTCTTTTCTTAAGATACGGTGTGACTTTTGCACATACGGTGTGACTTTTGCACAACGAAATACGACTCCAAATGACCCCCGCAATCACTTTTGAGTATATACACATTTTTCAGACAATATTAATATCTCATGCATAATCCCATTGTTATTAACCATAATGATATTATCAATCAAGACCTCGTGGACGCCTAGCTTTGCACTCCTGGTTCATCCAAAAAAGAACGGCTGACACGGCTCCCTCCTTGCGCTGAGGAAGCATGCAATGAGAAGCGCAACGGCCATGTTTGGGGTGAGGAGAACCCCAAAGCTGCCATGGAGAAGCTGAAGAAAGAGCGAAACGCTGCAAAGAACATTGAGACGAGGAAAAAGATTCAGGCCTATGGCATGATATGGCCAGATGTTCAGCATTGTTCAGCAATTGCAAGATTTTGGTTTTTTTTGGAATTTTTGGTAGCAGATGGTAGCAGTGTTGTGGCATTGATCCAGTTCACATAGTGTCACCATGACATGGGGCTCACTTGGGCTCCAAGATTTAGGACCTAGATGGACCCTGGTTAATGCCGGCCTTCAAAACCGCATCTTTCAGGGCCGCATTAACCGCTTGAAGAAAGACTGGGAAAAAGACCTCGAGGATGATGAGGATGACGATGTCACCTTTGATCGAAGACAAAAAGAGCCCAGAAATGACTCGCGTATCAAGAAGTGCCACGTGTTGGTCATCTACTTCTTAAAAGATGGGCCCAAAGCATGCGCCAGAGTGACTCTATCCAAACATCTTCACCGATTCTTGGTGGTCTTCGTGTTTTCAGTGGGATGCATACTCTTACAACCTCTTACATGAGGTACATGGTATATGATCACATGTGCGTACCTCTAAATGACCGTAAAAACATGCGTGTAGAATTGTGTACTTATTAGATGTTCATTGACAATTGTTGTACATCTTCCGTACAGACATCAAATTCTCGCTCTTATTCCTTCGAACGTTTTAGAACATTTTAGAACACAGAAAGCTAGTGCGGCTAATTTGCAGAGGATTTTTCGCTGTGAATTCACAAGCTGCGCCTGAATTCGAGGAACCATCTCGATCCTTGATCCATGGACAGGGAGACAATATGATTGTTGACGTCCTGTGACGTCTTGGCCCCGTGGCAGCGTGTCATAGCGTGTCTTCGACGTTTCTCAATCGATGTCGGGAGGCCAACGCCCTCCGATCCAATTTTAATGGCGACAGATTGCCGGTTCTAGGAATTTCTAAGTTCAAGACACAAGATGACACAAGAAACCATTGGTGTGATTCCTTGCTTCGCCACAAAGACACAGTGAATGCGATGGTTCAATATCCCAATATCCCACTAGCAAGTGTCAGGACGGGCAAAAGCACCAGTCTGTGCGGTGATCATTGAATCACTGGTGGGAAAACGCGGCAAAGAGTGAACTTTGTTTCAAGATGTTTAAAGATAGAATTCAGATTTGCGCAATTCTGCACATCAAGTTTTCACTTCTGGTGAACAGCTAGATTGGTCCCAACAGCGCGCAATTAAAGGGCACACCACCGAATATCACCGAATTATGCAGGAACTTGCATGTGAAATTGCTGTCACAGAATCTCACAGACAGGACTCCAAAGAACCATGAAGTATCATTCTATCCCCATCACATGGCTCTTCCAGTACTGAGTAGAGTCAGTGAAACCTATTTGAGTGAGTCTTTGTCGAGAGGGACACAAAGACAAGTGGTCCAATCATGGTCCAATCGTGTCCAATCTATTGTAAGATTTGTAAGCGCCTACATTGTGTATACATTGTGTCAGAGCTGGCTGGTTGTTTTTCCGCACCTGCTGTGAGCATCTTGTTGCAGGACCTTCCAGTGGTGCATGTGGGACCAACGAGTGATGAAGAGATCGACACTTTGGTGAAGCAGGCGACGCGGCGACGGCCAAAAAAGTCATGATCCATCATGTCCAATGATCTGAAAATGATCTGAAACAGCTAAGAACCTGCAAAGAACCGTTAAAAGATCCTTGCAGGCACCGTTCTTCACTTTTTGTTGGTGTAGAGACCCGACGAATCCACGCCATAGCAAGAAGTATATCGCTTAAGAGGTTTTTCGACAATGCTAGGATGTTTGCAGAGGTTTCCACCCTTGAACATTAGAGAATAGAAGGGTGTGAGTCATCACGGAAATACGTCCGAATCCAAAAGACGTCTGATGCATTAGAAGAACCTTATGGGGAAGCTGGCAAAGTCTCGCGACTATCATTGCCCTAAAGCGCGGCACAGGAACGAGTTGCCGCATGGAAAACCGTGGGAATGATGGCCGCGGTCTTTGCAGTTTATGTTGCCTTGGCCGGGACTCCCAGGAATCCTGGGTCTCGTCCTGGGACTCATCCGTTTCCCTTTGGAGGTTTCGGACATATGGAGTGAGGTCCGACCTGTTTTCCCGATGGCTGTTTGAACATGTTCGAAAAGAAAAAGACCGTGTACTGCGATGTACTGTAGGTCCAATTTCAGACAATCGGTTGGTTGCGGACTTAACGATCTTGACGGGTATAAATTTCGGTATTGCGCACTCGCTGAATCCATCTGAATCCATCTGAATCCTTGGTGTTGTTCCATCTGTGATTGCCATTCTTTACCTGCCACAATAAATCGTCAATCCAAAGTGTAGGGATGTTTTTTTTTGACCAGTGTGCTGCTGTCAACTGTCAACCTCATGATCACTGATCCCGTTTTTCGGCAGGTAGCGCTGCTGGGATGGTGTTATACCAAGCTTTGGTCCCTTTGCAGATCGTATGTCCAGGGATGTCGGTCAAGGATTCGTTGGGTGAATTGGAAGTGGATTCTAAGAAGCGCGTCTCCTGGGGAGAGTTGCTGACCTTACCCTCTGGTAAACTAAGATAACTATGGAAAATCATAATTTTTAATGGGAAAATCCACTATAAATGGTCATTTTCAATAGCTATGTTAAATTACCAGAGGGTATCACTTCTTCTCACTTCTTATCACTAGTGGCTTAGTGGATCTTAGTGGTTTGTTGTGGCTTAATGGAATTGTGTTTTTTATTGTGACGGATCAGATCCCACCGGAAATCTGAACGATGATCCAGTGGGATGAAGCCAGCCAAATAACTATTTCATACTATTTCGATTTAGGCATAGATAGTGGATCTATGTGGATCTATCATGATCTATCTGGATCTATATCTGGATCTATGTGGATCTATTCTCATTGGAAAAGCCTGCCACTCCTCGTGCCTTACCCTCGAAACAAACCGGGAAAATCGTCATTGGGGTGATGATTTAATCGATTTCCCTCTCAAGCATGCTGATTGCTGATTTCAAAGTTGGCTTTCTGGACTTCAAACCCCTCGATTCTTGCGTTGATTCCATGTGGGGTATATTTACCTCTCAAATAAGGTGGCTTCATTCGGCTTCATAGAAAAAATGGATGGTATCCCAAAAGGTCAGTTTTGGTATGCACTCTGTAGGCGACCCTGCCTTTTGGGGGAGCAAAAAGAACACATGTGACCGTGGTGAGCCAACATGCCATCTCAGAGCCAATTGAGGCCCCTCCGGTCACTTTTCGGCGAACAATAGCCATTGTATTGACAAAATGATAGTGACAATGGCGCTATTGTTGAGGCTTAGACAGTTCAACTTACTGAGGTCAACTCCCGTGATGTCCGAGTCGAAGCCTGCACCTTGTTCACCAAGAACTGCTTACCCTCGAATCCAACATGGGTTGGAAAATCCACCATAAATGGTTTGTTTTCGAACATCACCGATCAAAATGGAGGATGTTCTAGCAGGCCATGTTTGAGAACAGGGTAACCGGGTAACCCATCCGCTTTCCGCTTGCAACTTTGGCAAATCCGGTGTTTGAAAGGACCATAGCAAGACCGGATCCTATGGTTGAAATACCGGATTCTATGGGCGACGCTGGTGCTGGTGATCCAAATTTCAGATTGAGGTTGGAAATGATAAATAAGAATGCTGATAGATACATTTGGAATCATTTGGATACCTTTTTCAAGACGCATTTTTGGATTGCTTTGACGCAATCCCACTGTCGTCTGTCCCAAGGCAAGCAATTTCTGGTGAGACAAACACAACTTGGTGTATGATTTGATACTGTATTATGATGTATCCTCAGGTAATCAAACATTTTCCTTGCAAATCATCCCTTTAACGGATGATTATTCCATAAATCATCCCTTTAACGGATGATTATTCCATATTTTGCCATGTTTTTTGTTGCCTATTTATAGGGGATTGTCCCATGGCTATCTTTGGTTACCAGGTTGGTTAGTCCTCACCAAAACCAAGGACGTCGAGGTGGAGGAGTTCAGGCACGGAGTCTTCAGCTGCTTTGAGGACTGCACACCATGACTATCTGAAAATGGTGGTAGTTCACATGAGAACTCCCCAACTTATCGCCCTTTAATAGGGACAGTTGATGATAATTGGATATAATTTGGATAATGATTTACAACAGTGGGTTTTGGTGCCTCTTTTCAGACAATCCCACATTGTGATGAAATTTCTCATGGAAACACAGCTTCAAAAAATACCGCAAGTCTTCCCAAGGCATCAATGATCCTGCCAAGAAATCCGCAGTCTCGAGGATATGCATATTTGTGCCCTCTCCTTCTGCTGCATGCCCTACCGCTGGGTCCGACACTCGAGGGCTGCTGTTGAAGCGCCATCCAAAAGATGGTAGACATTGGAGTAACTTGAAAAGAGCATTGCAAATGTGGAAACTGATAGGAACTACAATGGCGTTTGCTAAGCCTGTTCGAACATGTTCGCACAAGATACGATAAGGAACGTGCTTTTTGAACTCCTCCTGAGCAAAACCATCAATCAGAGTGACGGGGAAGGAGTTTTGGGAGTGGCAAGCACACCAAAGCTAGGTCTTTGCGAGTCAGCATAAGTCGCGTTCCAACTGCTCAACTAGTCATCAGATCCGTCGAGATTTCCCAAATTTCCCCAAAACAGTTTTGGCCAACGCTAGCTGTTGGCTATAGCGGGCTAGCTCAACTTCAATGCAGATGATATGCGAATCCATCAAGATGCACATTTCCATCATTTTCCATCCATATGTCGTGTACGCAATTCGATCCCCATCCGGAGATCTGTCGGAAAGGGGGACTTTCACCCGGCAATTGCCTTGTCCCGGGATCATTTGAGCTGCTCTTTCAGTGACCAATGATCAACATCAAGTGGATTTCGAAATCCGTATCGCCCTGAAATATCTGAAATGAAATCGGAAAATGCCAGGCTTTCAGCACCTGAGATTTCCTTTCAAATAGCAAGCCTCTTTCCCGAAACTTGAGTGAACAGCATTTCATCTGACATGTTTTTCCGAACATCTTGCAGGAATGCATAAATTTCGCCAGAAATGAGCCTGAAATCAGCCGTGTTCTTTGCAGAGGATGGTGTTTCCACATGTTTCCAGGGGATTCAGGGCGTCTTGAGGCTGACACCATGAAGGCAGCTGGAGTGATGAGCTACTTGGTCTGTGCAAACCACCGGATCTACCAGGAATCGAACCGGAAAAAAAAAGAACGGGTCCATCAATCAGCATTTTTTCGAGATATCCAGTATTGCAGTGGGTCTGGATGGGTCTGGCCTTCGCCACAGTGTAGAGAGGACCATCATCCGAAAAGCAGGACCGCCAAGTGTTGCTGAGAACGCACATGATAGAGGAACCAATTAATGATTTCCGAAAAAAACGACTAGCCCTCTCCCAGCCGAAAAAAATGACTAGCCCATCATTCAAGGTTGGACGCCCGAGGGGCTCAGGAATCGGCTGGAAGTGATTCCTGTGAACTGCCCAAAGTACCCACATTGTCGGTCAGATCCTCTCGGTCAGGTCCCAGTTATTGTTGCTTCGTGAATCTAAAGATTCTAAAGATGTTCCGAGAATTCTGCGGAGAATATTGGAGAATAGAATATAGAACCCACAATGACCAACTGGCAGAGATTTCTCCCTGATGGATGTGATCCTGTGATCCATGGCCATTGTCACTGACAAAATTCCAATGGTATCCAGCGGAAATCCGGGGTAAGTTGCAGGAAGCGTTGATCAGCTGTCACGAATGGTTTGTCCCGCGTGGAAGTTCCCAATAAGGTGGAAATGTTAAAGTGCAATTTTGCCACAGTTTCCATGTTTTTTTTTCCCGACATGGTGATGAACACCTCGTATGCCTCAACTTTTTTCTGTGTGGTGCCAAGGCTTTTGGACCGGTGTCTTGATCTTCTTTGTCGTTTCCAATCTCCGCATGTGGGCGCAGGTGGGATTGGGTTTTTGGAGGCTCCCCGGGTTGGATCACGATTACCAGTGATCACATGTGATTACCATGGCCATGGCACATCGACCAGCATCGACCATCGACCATCGACCAGCTCAGGACTATGGCCCGATCCTTGGTCTGTCTGCAACTTGGCTTTAAGGCGACCAGGCGACCAGGAGGGAAGAACTCTTGAAGTCTGCCATGTCATACCATGTCACTATGTCACAGTCGAATTCATTGGTTCACAATGATTTGGGACTCTCTTGAATGGTTGCGCACAATTCCAGGATGCGAGCATGTGGATGATCCCGAAAACAGAATCACCTTGGTCAAATCTCAATTATGTCCGGGGAGTTTCTGCACAGGATTTCCACACATTTACCATACATTTACCATACATTTCCCATAAAAACAAAAGACAACCCCTTCAAAGATCGATCGTCCAGGCCTGGATTTGCTCTACATTGATCTTCACGTGACCTCAGACTCGGGCAGATTTTGAACCTTCGCTGGGAAACAAAGATGCCCCCAGATGCCGCCAGATTGAGCTGATAAGTTTGATAAGTCTCAAAGTTGATATAAGTTGATCAAACTTATCAATTTTGGGTGGATGATCATAGACCAACGATCTGTTTTTACCCCATTCGAGGAAACCCCCGAGGAAGGTTCCCCTAGCAAGTCGAACTGAGAGGTACAGCTTGGCTGAAGGATATCCTCCGTACCCTGCAAATTCGCCCTAAATGGACGTTCTTACTCAGATTAATGTGGGCAAAACAATAATAAACCACCCATTTGGGAATGGTACACATACCACCTATATATTTATGGTGAAATTGGGGGATGGTTTTCAGATGATCCCACATCAGATTTTGGCGGGACAAGTGAGATGCCGAAGCTGAACAGTCCATTGAGCCCTTCAGGGGGATATGATGGATATGTGGGATATATGTGTTAAAATTTTGGAGAAAGATCGACATCTTTCAGTCGGCTTGCACCAAGCAGCTTAGCATTGATTCGCCAGCCAACGCTATTCTACTGATGACAATGATAATGCCCGGAATACAGCCCCTCGAAGGTACTACCGACAGCAGTTGCGACAAATCTTTTCCATCAAGAACGACACCATGGACAAATTGAAGGCCAAAGGGAAGAAAATCTCTGGTTTGACATGCATGATAAATAGTCCGACTTCACCTCTAAGTGAGTTCAAATTCCTAAGGGTAGCACACACAGATACCTTGATAGTCTAAGCCTCCCACCCTTCGAGGTGAACTTTGCATGATTTGGAGGTACGTACTAGGACGACGCCCATATGCACACCGACACACAGATTTTGTTGAAGGAAATCGATTGGTTTTGATTGTTGGTGAATTCCAAGACTAGCAAGACATTAACCACGACGGTACACCACGAGTGTTGAGCAAGATTGTGATCAGCAAATCCAGCGTTTCATGCTGTGTAGCCGGCCCGGATTTTCCTGGACGCCGGATTTCACTCAGGACTTTAGCCTTTGGTGCTGCTGTTGCTGCTGTGCTGCAGCACAAGAAGCACGCCAGGTGCCGGAGAGAGCTTGGAGTTTGAAAACGTTTCGAAATCTGTTTAGCAACAATGTCAGATAATGATAGATAATGTAAGTAAGATCTGGAAAGATAGTTGCCAAATTTCGAACCAAGCACACCAGTTGTCCATATCAGGCGTTTGCTGTATCGTGCTGCACTTTTTGTGCCAAAAGTAGCAAAGCGTACAAGCTTGCATTGTGTTGTATTGATTGTGTTGAAAGTAGAGCTGCGAGGGGCCTAGGTCGCAAAGGCGTTCAAGAAAGATCGACGAATTACGCAGACTGCTGCATTTCTAGATGAAAACCAGGAAAATGTTTGTGTGTGTGTGAATGTATGTGTAGGTGTGTGGGTGTGTGAGTCAACAGCTATTTCCAAGCAGCGCCAGCTAGCGCCCTCAAAATTCAGCTTTAAGTTTATCAAGCAGGGGGTAGAGGGGACTTCCCAACGAAGTTCTTTGCAAGGTCAAAGATGGCATGCGGCTTCCACTTGAACCGCCCAGTCTATAAATCGAAACGCTAAGGCAGGTCAGGTGTATATATCAATATTGTGCCTTGGGTAACTGAGCAGATCACACACGCAGCGATTCTTCTCTCGAATCAAATGACTTGCCAGCCTATGCGTTGAAATAGGTTGCTGTTGTCGTTCCGTGCTCGGTTCATTAACAAACTGCGTGTCAGTAATTTTTTCCTGCATTTGTTGCGCGCATGTTTTCCGGCGAAACAAGGTGCAGTTGTGTGCCTCGAGTAGCTGAGTAGCTCCGAATTCTCTGTGTGAATTGATTCAGCGGGTACTGGTACAGTAGAGCATCATTTTCCAGATACCATCAGTCAGGTCATTCACTACATGCTGTTCAGAAGTTCACATAGTCCAGCGCTGTAGGTACAGCAATTCTTTTTCGTCTTGGCTCCACTGATATATTCTTCGAGCGGTACACTTCATTTTCTCAATGGAAAGAGAACACTTGACACTCCACACTCTACACTTTACACTCCACGGTCTACACATTACACTCTACACTTTGCACTCCACACTTTACACTTTACACTCGACACTTCACACTCCACAATCCCCACTTCACACCCTACACACAACATTCCCCACTCAACACTCCTCTGTCTTCGCACTCCACACTCTGCACTCCACTCCATTCCACACTCCACAATCTACACTGGTATGGTAACACGGGAAGAATGTACAAGACTGTTGAAATAACTTGTTTCACAAAAGTGTTTTACGTGACTGCATATCTACCAGTATGTGTTTTGATGTGTTTTGACATCTGTACCATTAACATACGTGTGTTCCCACGGGTTCGTGGGTTCGTGGGCTGCATCTTGTTTAATACGATATTTGAGCCTCCGTGTTGACTTCCCAACAGCTGGACGTAGAACTATTCTAGGACCAATCATAGAGTCTTTGGATCAGCCTAAAAACAATTGATATGCATAGACCATCATAGACCATGTATGGCATTCTTGATATTTGGGTCGGTGGTCAACCTACAGCTATAAGTTTTTCCCTCATAACATGTGCGCTGATCCCGGATAGCAGCGGTGTCACCGATTCCGTCTTTTCAAGCCATTTGAAAGGATCAAGAACTGTTGAACGTGTTCAACAAATTTTTATGATTTCGTTATATTTCCTTCCACGCTCACGCTATGTTTCCCACACCTTGATGTACTGATCATTTGACATCTTACGACATGTGTTTGTGTGCATATATGCCATATATGTGTGTTATGTTGATACAGTCATTGTAGCAGGCCTTAGCAGGTTGTGTTCGCTTCTTGTCGCAGGTTCAGATGAAGAAGTTGGACGTGTGAGTCTCTTGCTTCATGGATTTGGATGGGTCTTCGTGGAGTTCCTGCCACAAAATGCAGGTCAAGATTTACCATATTTCAAGGTTCAAAAAGTGCAATATGTATACCTTCGAAGTTGTGAGGCTTTCCAGAGGTGCCAAATCCTGTGAGTTACTTCAAGGACGTCTCAATGAGACCCGCCTGAGTTTCGAAGACAAAAAGAAGCGACGACTGCGTTTTGAAGGACATGGGATTTCCACGTCGAAAGGATGGCTTAGGGCTTTGTTTGAAAATAGGTGCCTCACCATCATATTCCCCAATAATATTATACATAATATATATATATATAAACATATACACATATTTCTGCCATTTGATGGGTATCCCCCATTTTCAGACACATGACGACTTATTGATTTGGGTACCCTTAAGATGCCTCTGTGATCATGTGTTTCCTCCAGGTGATCATGGTCTAAAGTTTCAAAGTCTGTGGTTCCATGGAGAATGCTGACCAATGCTGACCAATGGTCATCTTCATCTGGTCAGTTTCCAAGACTCTGCGCTGTGAAGCTGCCACGATGCAATGCAATATCGTGCAATACGCTGCTCAACATGCTGAGCTGGCTATCAAAAGATTACCACGGACACCCACCCGCCACGTGCTTTCAGATGAAGAACTGAAGAACCATGAAGTTTTACTCCGCACTTCAATGTAAATTAACAGATATTAACGGGTCCTGGTGAATATCGAAAAGCGAATCATGAAACCCAGTGAACCCTTCGAAGCTGGCGCACAATGCGAAGTGGTTCCTGAAATCTGTAGTTGGGGGTCAGTCCAAGCGGTTGCGAAACTGGTTGGAAGACAAGGATGGGGCGATTACGGCCTTGTTTATCACGCCAGTTCTTGGGCTCAGAAAGAATCCCCCGGAGCAAATGGCGCGGCGAGCCGCAAAAGTGGTAGCCATGGGTCAGCAAGTGACCATTAAAAGCCTACACTGATGCTCTGAACCGCAGGCCGCTTACGCTACCTCGAGAGTTGCATGTACATCTGGCCTTGGGTCCGTAGCACACAACTAGGATCAACTAGGGAATACTAGATACAATAGGCCAAAGGAGGTGATTCTCTCAGAATTCAAAATTCAAGAACTTGTTGAATGACTTTACAACATGACTTGCCTCATGTCTAGCATTGTTTCGCAATCCTTCGCATCACCTCACGATGCTTCAGTGCTCTGCAAAGATACATTCAACATACATTCCTTTATATGTCGTAAGGAAACGGACTGCCAGAGCCGAGTGCGTGAGAGAAGCTCTGTCACACACTCCCATTCATGGCCATGTCGATGTCGAAACGCCACAGGGGGAGCAGAAAGGGAATGCGATGGAAACATCACATCGCGAACTTCTGATCAGCGCCTAGACCATTTGAGTATATTTGAATCCATTACCATTTGGGGATGGCGAGGGACCTCGAGAGTATTCGAGTGCCACAGAGATGTTGAGTCATCATGAGTCATCCATAGTTCCATCAGATTCCGGCATTGAAGGGTCCGATCATGGTGGCCCAAGGGGGCCTCCCGTCATATCCTGCAAAGTTGTTGAGGGCTTGCATTCCCAACTAGCAACTCAATGCAACTCATATCATGCAAATATCCGGCAAATTGATGCAATATACATCTATATTGAATATAATATATATAGATACACATCAGTATATCAAGTTACACATCTCCAAAATCTGGGGACGTTGAGGTATTTTGAGTGATGTTGAGGGTGCAAATCTATCAGCCCACCAAGGTAAAGTACCCAATGGAGCGGCACCTCGGCAGCGTTCAGCCTTCGTGGCATTGTCCATGTCCATATCATGTTTATAATATCATATAATATCTATGATTTATGATGATTTATGTATGTTTGTACTGAGACCCCACCTGCAATGTCTCAGGTGCAAGGCCTTGTTGTTCTTGATACGCGCACACTCCTCGATAGAGAAGTTGTACAGATACATCATGAAGTCTGTGTACTAATTGCGTCTAAAAAGCATTAATAGCATACATCATGCTTTATATATCTTTACATGCTATACATGCTACATGGAATGCCATTGCCATTACCAATGGCTGATTCCTACGTAGCGGTGGTCTCATTTAACTGGCTGGAGAGGCAAAAATTGCACCAGCTCCGAGTGCCGGCTTCGCAAGATCAGAAAGCATGGGGTCTCGGTTGTGCTTGCCTGGCTACAACGAACCATAAAGGTTCATTTGCATTTCTCGCTTCTTTGCATTATATTTTTACATAAGTATATATTTACATTCATATATATATATAAACATATTAAACTATATATATATACATACATACACATTTATCTGTGTATGTATACATATATACATATATGGATACATATATGTATATATAATGTACAAATATATTATGTATATATATATCTTATGTACATATACATATATGGATACATATATGTATATATAATGTACAAATATACTATGTATACATATATATCTCTTATGTACATATATATATATCTTATGTATATATATATATATGTATATAGTATGTATATATATATATATATATATACATGGGTATGCTATTTACATATGAATGTATACATAGGGATATATTTGTTTGTGTGCATATGTCTCCTCCATTGTCTTCCAAAGCGAACCACAGCCAAGTGGGTGACCTTCTCTGTCGGTGCGCGGTCCGATCCTATTCTGAAGTAAACCATCTCTCACTTTGTAAGGTAGACTCAGACGAGTTGGCGTTCTGTTTTCCAGAACATGCCGGCTAAGAAACATTAGATGAAGCAACCAGCCATATTTGTGTTTGATTTACAGAAAACATGTTTAAAAAAACACACCCAGTTGGCCCAGTACCAGTACATATTTTGCAAGGAGATCCAACATATTCTGACATAGTCAGTGACTTGACTAGTTATGTCACACGCGGCATTTATGGAGGTTACTGGATGCTGGCGACATTTTTGTCCTTTGCGTCTTTGTGCCTGTTCAGGTCACATTAGCTCCTCCAGTGCGATCATTATCGAGGCTGAAGCATGCCGTCAGAGGCCTGAGTTGTTGTTCAAGCATTTCTGTGGTCATTCACCTGAAGTATCACCCGCTATGCATGAAAGGGGAGAACATGTTTGGTCGCCCCAATGCTTTTGCTGATTAGAATGCGCTCAGTGTGTATACAGTTGAACACGAACGTTATTAGGGGGCTTGTGAAACGTGCACAACTTCTGTGAAACGTGCACAACTGCTGG